>Ga0160492_100323_pt1 | contig 32110 bp, 20 predicted proteins | sample DID2MG_FD_108258 | JGI IMG/M metagenome (GOLD analysis project Ga0160492, IMG submission 108258) | Enriched soil microbial communities from UW Madison campus, WI, USA - DID2877_E24_FP2 MG | ecosystem: Environmental > Terrestrial > Soil > Unclassified | place: USA: Madison, Wisconsin | collected... | reverse complement strand
CGGATGGCCAGCAGCCCGCTGTGGAAGTAGGTGCCGTCGCCCAGGTTGGCAAACACGTGCTGGTCGGTGGTGAACGGTGCCTGCCCGACCCAGGTCACGCCCTCGCCGCCCATCTGCGTGAAGGTGGAGGTGTTGCGGTCCGGCATCCAGTTGGCCATGTAGTGGCAGCCGATGCCGGCCACGGCGCGCGAGCCTTCGGGCACGCGGGTGCTGGTGTTGTGCGGGCAGCCGCTGCAGAACCAGGGCGCACGCTCACCCGTGTCCACCTTGAGTTCGGCCATGCCGCGCTCGCTCGCCTCGATGACGGCGATGCGCGCATCCATGCGGGCGATGATGTCGCTGGAAACGCCCAGCTTCTTCAGGCGCTTGGCAATCGCCTTGGCGATGATGGCCGGGGTCAGGTCGGCCTTGGCGCGCAGCAGCCAGTTCTGGCTGGGGTTGGGCATCGACCATTCGCCGCCCGTGGCATCGCCTTCAGGCTCGTCGAACTTGCCCAGCACGTGGGGGCGCACGTCGGAGCGCCAGTTGTACAGCTCTTCCTTGAGCTGGTACTCGATGACCTGGCGCTTTTCCTCGACCACCAGGATTTCCTGCAGGCCCTGTGCGAAATCACGCGTGATGGTGGCCTCGAGCGGCCAGACCACGTTGACCTTGTGCACGCGGATGCCGAGCTGGCGGCAGGTGTCGTCGTCCAGGCCCAGGTCCACCAAAGCCTGGCGCGTGTCGTTGTAGGCCTTGCCGCTGGCGATGATGCCGAAGCGGTCGTTCGGGCCTTCGATCACGTTGTAGTTGAGCTTGTTGGCGCGGATGTAAGCGAGGGCCGCGTACCACTTGTAGTCCATCAGGCGCGCTTCCTGCTCCAGCGGCGCGTCGGGCCAGCGGATGTGCAGGCCGCCGGGCGGCATCACGAAGTCCTCGGGCATCACGATCTTCACGCGGTCCGGGTCGATGTTGATGCTGCTGGAGGACTCCACCACCTCCTGGATGGTCTTCATGCCCGACCACACGCCCGAGAAACGGCTCATGGCAAAGGCGTGCAGGCCCATGTCCAGGATCTCTTGCACGCTGCTCGGGAAGAACACCGGCGTGCCGCAGGCCTTGAAGATGTGGTCGCTCTGGTGCGCGGCCGTGCTGCTCTTGCTGATGTGGTCGTCGCCCGCAATCGCGATCACGCCGCCATGCTTGGCGGTGCCGGCCATGTTGGCATGCTTGAACACGTCCGAGCAGCGGTCCACGCCCGGGCCCTTGCCGTACCAGATGCCGAAGACGCCGTCGAACTTCTTGCTCTGCGGGTACAGGTCCAGCTGCTGCGTGCCCCAGACGGCCGTGGCGCCCAGCTCTTCGTTCACGCCGGGCTGGAAGACGATGTTGTTGGCCGCCAGGTGCTTCTTGGCAGCCCACAGCGCCTGGTCGTAGGTGCCCAGTGGCGAGCCCCGGTAGCCGCTGATGAAACCCGCCGTGTTCAGGCCCGCCACGGCATCGCGCTGGCGCTGCAGCATGGGCAGGCGCACCAGGGCCTGCACCCCGCTCATGAAGGCCCGGCCGTGGTCCAGGGAATACTTGTCGTCAAGCGTGACGGTTTCCAGCGCCTTGCGGACGGATTCTGGGAGTGGGGCATTCATGGCTATGTCTCCAATGGCTTTTTTGTGGGGTCCGCGCCTTGTGGGCCGGTGGGGGGCAGAGTCCATCCGCCCGTTTAGGGCCGCGACTCCAGTGTGGAGAGAAGTGTATGTCTGCGCCGCTGATATGTCTTTGCGTTCTGTGCCGTGTTTAGGCTATTCTGAGAAAGGATCTTTCTCATTGCTGCCATTTTGTGAACACTCTCGACAAATTCGATATCGCCGTCCTCAACGAACTGCAGGCTGACGCCCGCCTGACGAACGCCGAGCTGGCCCAGCGCGTGGGCCTGTCGGCCGCGCCCTGCTGGCGCCGCGTGCGGGCGCTGGAAGAGCAAGGCTTCATCAAGGGCTACCGCGCCGAGATCGACCGGCACAAGATTGGCCTGGGGGTGCTGGCCTTTGTGCGGCTCGATGCCGACCGCAGCACGGGCAACCTCACGCGCAAGATGGAAGAGGCCATCCGCCAGATCCCCGAGGTCGTGTCGTGTCACTACATCAGCGGCACCGGCACCTTCGAACTGCAGGTGGTGGCGCGCGACCTGGACAGCTTTTCGCAGTTCGCGCGCGACGTGCTGCTGAACCTGCCCAATGTGAAAGACATGCACACCAGCTTCTCGCTGGGCGAGGTGAAGGCCAGCGGGGCGCTGCCGCTCACGCACCTGGCGCGGGCCAAAGGGTAATTGCTATTAAATCAATAGCTGTTAGGGCTTGATGGACGCGCGGAAAGGCCTGTTTTGGCTTCAAATCCGTGCAGTGCAAGCCCTCGCCCCGGGGCGAGGGGCTCGATGTGGCCGGGCGTCCTGCAAGGTAACAAGGCGTTAGGGCGTGGTTCCTGCGCGGGGTGTGCTGTATAAGCCTGCGGAACCACAGCGGGGCTGCCAAGCTGCCGCACGCACCCTCTCCGCCACGCGCCTGCAAGGCCCTGCACCTCGTGTCCCTGACCGGGGTGTTGGTTCGCAAGGTGGCTGCGCGAGCGGTTGCCGGTGGATCTACCAATACAACGGCTCCTTTCGCGCACAGCCCCAGGGCCTGCCGACCGGAGCCCAAAAAGAGGGCGAGGGCGGCATGATCATCTGGGGCATTTTCTGGGGCGCGGTGCTGGGCTCGTGGTTCGGCGGCTACGGCGACTTCGGGCCGTTTGTGGGCGGCATTCTGGGCTTTTTCGCCGGGCTGTCGTTGCGCTGGGCGATCCGCTCGGCCATCCGCACCGAGCTGCAGGCGCACGCTACCAAGGCCACCGCCCAGCCCACGCGGGCACCGCAGGCGGCTGCGGTTGCCGAAGACCGGTCTGAGGCGGCGGCGCCCGTGCCGCAAGGGCCCGTGCCACACGCACCCCCTCCACCACCCACCCCCAGCGACGATCCTCGGGATGCGGACGACGTTTTTTGGGCCGGCGAACTCACGCCCCAAGGCCTGCCGCGTATCCCTTCGTCGGCCCCGGCGTCGGCCCCGGTGGTCGCCCGCGCGGACGCGCCCGCCGAGCCCCGCAAGACAACAACCCAGCCCGCCCCACCCAACCCCGTCGAGCTGGCCGTGCTCGCGGCCAAGAACTGGCTCCTGGGCGGCAACACCATCGTGCGCGTGGGCCTGGTGATCCTTTTCATCGGCCTGTCTTTCCTCGCACGCTACGCCGCCTCGGCCGGGCTGCTGCCGGTTGAATTCCGCCTGGCAGCGGTTGCCGCGGTAGGTATTGCGCTGCTGGGGGTGGGGTTCCGCAAGCGCACCGACAAGCCCGGCTTTGCGCTGGCCCTGCAGGGCGGCGGCGTGGCGGTGATGTACCTCACCGTGTTTGCGGCCTTCCGGCTCTATGGGCTGTTGCCGCCGCTCTGGGCCTTCGGGTTGATGATCGCGGTCTGCGCGGCCAGCTGCGCGCTGGCGCTGCTGCAGGATTCGCGCGCGCTCGCGGTGGCGGCGTTCGCCGGGGGCTTTGCGGCGCCCATCCTGCTGTCCACCGGCCAGGGCAGCCACGTGGGCCTGTTCAGCTACTACACCCTGCTCAACCTGGCGATTCTCTTCATCGCCCACCAGCGCTCCTGGCGCGTGCTCAACGTGGTGGGTTTTGTCGCCACCTTTGGCGTGGCCACGGCCTGGGGGGCGCTCAAGTATGTGCCCGCTCACTACGCCAGCACGCAACCCTTCCTCGCGGGCTTTGTGCTGATCTACCTCGCCACCGCCATCCTCTATGCGCGCAACACGCCCACGAAGCTGGGCAAGACGGTGGACAGCATGCTGGTCTTCGGCACGCCGCTGGTGGGTTTTGGGCTGCAGGCCGGGCTGGTGCAGCCGTTTGAGCTGGGCGCGGCCTTCTCGGCGCTGGCCTTTGCTGCGCTCTACCTGCTGACCGCGACCGTGCTGGTGCGCCGCGCGCAAGCCAGCTGGCGCCTGCTCACCGAATGTTTCATCGCCATCGGCGTGGGCTTTGCCACGCTGGCCGTGCCGCTCGCGCTGGATGCGCAGTGGACCTCGGCGGTGTGGGCGCTCGAAGGCGCGGGCGCCTTCTGGGTCGGCATGCGCCAGGCGCGCTGGATGCCGCGGGCCTTTGGTCTGGTGCTGCAGGTCGTCGCCATGCTGGCGTTCATGAGCGGTGTGGACGGCGGGGGCCTGCAGGTCTCGCCCCTGCCGCTGGCCAACCCGGCCTTCCTGGGTGCGATGCTGATTGCGCTGCCCGCGCTGCTGCTGGCCTGGTGGCTGCGCCAGCCGCTGTCACACAGCGGTTCGGCCTGGGCCCAGGGCTATGCCAGGGTGGAGGTGCTGCTGCCCAATCCGGCCTACCTCTACGGCTTTGTCTTCTGGTGCCTGGCCTGGTGGCTGGAGATCACGCGGCGCGTGCCTAGCCTGGAGGCGGGCCAGTGGCCCGTGCCGGTGTTCTCGGACCGCGTTGCCGAACTGCTGGGCATGTTGGCCGTGGTGCTGAGCGCCGCGCTGTCGATGGTGCTTGGCCTGCGCACGCGCTGGGCCGTGGCCACCTGGCCTGCGCGCGCCACCATCGGCGTGCTGGCGCTGGGGTTCGTGGCGCAGGTGGTGGACGGCCACCGCGTGCTGAACACGCCCGCCTGGGCCGTGTGGCCCATTGTGCTGGCGCTGCATGGGTGGATGCTGCGGCAGACCGATCGCTGGCAGGCGGCGGACGCTGAGGGCCCGTCCGCCCAAAGCGCGCCGCGCTTCGGCTGGTTCCACGCCGCCACGGCCTGGCTGGTGACCTTGCTGCTGGCCGACTGCCTGTGGTCCGGCATCGGCAAGGCCGAGCTGTGGCGCACCTCGTGGGCCGGTGTGGTCCTGCTGGTCAGCGCGATTGCGGTGCTGATGCTGCTCGCGCTCTGGGCAGGCCGTGGCAACCAGCCTGCGGCACGCGCGGCGCTGCCCTGGCCGCTGAACCCCCATGCCGAGGCCTACTACTGGCTGGCCGCCCTGCCCCTGGCGGTGCTGGTGTTCGGGGGCGCGCTGCTGGCCGCCGTGCATTCGTCCGGACACACGGCGCCGCTGCCCTACATCCCGCTGCTCAACCCCACCGACCTGACCCTGGCGCTCGCGCTGGGCGGCCTGGTGTTCTGGCGGCGCGTGCTGCTCGCAGCGCTGCCGCCCCCGGCCCGCTCGGGCGGGCTCACCGGGCGCCATGCGCTGGTGGCCTTGGCGCTGCTCGCGTTCATCGTGATCAACACCGTGTGGCTGCGGGTGGCCCACCACTTCTTTGGCGTACGCTGGGATGCCTCGGCGCTGTTCAACAGCTTTGTGGTGCAGACCGGCTACGCGATCCTGTGGACGCTGCTGGCGCTCAGCATGATGGTGCTGGCACACCGCTGCGTGCAGCGGCCGCTGTGGCTGGTGGGCGCGGGCCTGCTGGGCGTGGTGGTGGTCAAGCTGCTGCTGATCGATCTGTCCAACGCGGGGGGGGCCGAACGCATCATTGCCTTCATCGCCGTGGGTGTGCTGATGCTGGTGGTGGGCTACTTTGCGCCGCTGCCGCCCAAGGCTGCGGCCCCTGCGGAGCCTGCTGCGCCACCGCCATCGCAACCAGAAACACTGCCATGAAGAAGCCTGTCGCCCTGAACCTGCCCCTGGTGCTGGCCGCAGCCGCCTTGTCCCTGTGCGCCGGCGTGGCCCAGGCGGCGGCCGATGCCAACAGCCCTGCGGCCTACGCCATCCGCGTTCCTGTCACGCTCGCGGCCGATGCGCCGCTGCAGCGCGTGGTGCTGCCCGCCGAGGTGCTGGTGCGCCTGCAAAGCCCGGGCTATGCCGATGTGCGCCTCTTCAACGGCGCGGGCCAGCCCGTGCCGATGGCCCTGGCCGGTGTGGCGGCGGCCAGCGCGCCCGAGGAATTGGTGACCTTGCCCGCGTATCCCATCCTGGGCGCCGCCAGCACGGGCACGGCCGGGCTGGAGGGGCTGTCGCTGCGCATCGAGGAGCGCCAGGGCCAGCGTGTGGTGCAGATCGACACGGCCGCCACGACCACCACGGCAGGCCCTGCCACCCCGCAGGCCGTGCGCGGCGCGCTGCTCGACGCGCGCAATGTGCAGCTGCCCGTGGCCCGCATGGCTCTGGACGTGGATCTGCCTGCGGGCCAACCCGTGACGTTCCGGGTGCAGGCCAGCAAGGACCTCAAACATTGGCAGCCACTGGCCGAGACCGTGCTCTACCGTGCCGACGCGGCAGCGGCGCCCACGGCACCAGGCCGCCTGGGCAACGAGCAGATCGACCTGCAGCGCGCCGACCTGAAGGGCCACTACCTGCGCGTGACCTGGGGCGACGCCGCCGTGACCCTGCGCGGCGCCACGCTGGCCACCTCGCGCAGCACGGGCCCGCGCGAGCGCGTCAGCGCCAGCATGGCCACGCCCGCCCTGGCCAACCCGCGCGAGCTGGTGTTTGCGCTGCCGTTTGCCACACCGGTCGCCGCGCTCGCCATCACGCCGCCCGGCAGCAATGTGCTGATTCCGGTGCGCGTGCTGGGCCGCAACCACCGCGAGCAGCCCTGGTCGCCACTGGCCAGTGCCGTGGTCTACAAGATGGCAACCGGCGGCAAGGAACAGGCCAGCGGGCCCGTGGAGCTGGGCGGCATCTCAGTGCGCGAGATCAAGATCGAAGCCGACCCCAAGACCCCCGGTTTTGCTGCCGCGCCCGCTTTGGCGCTGCAGTTCGAGCCCGCGCAGCTGGTGTTCCTGGCCAGCGGACAGGGGCCCTTCACGCTGGCGGCAGGGCTGCCCGGGGCCACGGCTGCGGCCAGCGCCTTCCTGCCCCTGGCCAGCCTGGTGCCGGGCTACCAGCCCGCGCAGGAGAACCAACTGCCCGTGGCGCTGGCCGATGTGGCACGGGCTGACATCACCGGCGGCCAGCCCGCAGACGGCGCGCAGGTGCCCGCTGCGGCGGCCAGCGGCGGCATCTCCACGCGCAGCGCCGTGTTGTGGGGCGTGCTGCTGGCGGGCGTGGCGGCACTCGGGCTCATGGCCTGGCTGCTGCTGCGGCAAACCAAACAGGCGGGCCACCAGGCCCCTGCTGCGCCGACCGATGCGGCGTGACGAGACGCGCGGGACATGCCTGCAGTCGGCTATTTAGCGCGGAACCACCACAGCCGCGCCAACCGTCGCACAATGCGCAGACATGCCGCCATTGCCGTCCCACGAAAGCACGCGCAGCGTTGCGCCCCCGCCCTCCCCTGATGCCCCGGACCTGAGCCCGGGCGCCCCGCCGCAGAGCGATGCGGCTGCAGACCGTGCCGCGCGTGCGGATCTGGCGCATGGCACCGAAGAGTCCGTCGCCGCCCAGTTGGGGGACAGCGCGGCGCTGAACCAGGCGGCTTCGCTCTCACCGTTTGCGCCCTTGTCGGTGCCTGTGTTCCGCATGCTCTGGCTCACCTGGGTGGCGGCCAACACCTGCATGTGGATGAACGACGTGGCGGCCGCCTGGCTCATGACCACGCTCACCACCTCGCCCGTGCTGGTGGCGCTGGTGCAGACCGCTTCCACGCTGCCCGTGTTCCTGCTGGGCCTGCCCAGCGGTGCGCTGGCCGACATCCTGGACCGGCGCCGTTACTTCATCGCCACGCAGTTCTGGGTGGCGGCCGTGGCGCTGGTGCTGTGTGTGGCCATCCTGACCGGAGGCATGACGGCGCCGCTGCTGCTGGCGCTCACGTTTGCCAACGGCATCGGCCTGGCCATGCGCTGGCCGGTGTTTGCGGCCATCGTGCCCGAACTGGTCAGCCGCCCGCAGCTGCCGGCCGCGCTGGCGCTCAACGGCGTGGCCATGAACGCCTCGCGCATCATCGGTCCGCTGCTGGCGGGCGCCATCATCGCCAGCGCGGGCAGCGCCTGGGTGTTTGTGCTCAACGCCGTGCTGTCCATCGTCTCGGGCCTGGTCATCATGCGCTGGAAGCGGGTGCACACGCCCAGCCCGCTGGGGCGCGAAAAGCTGACCAGCGCCATGCGCGTGGGCCTGCAGTTCGTGCGCCAGTCGCCGCGCATGCGGGCCGTGCTGTGGCGCATCTCCATCTTCTTTCTGCACGCCACCGCGCTGCTGGCCCTGCTGCCGCTGCTGGCCAAGGGGCTCGAAGGCGGCGGCGCGGGCACCTTCACGCTGCTGCTGGCCAGCATGGGCGCGGGCGCCATCACGGCGGCCATGTTCTTGCCGCGCCTGCGCCAGGCCATGGCGCGCGATGTGCTGGTGATACGCGGCACGGCGCTGCAGGCCGCCGCCACGGGCGTGATGGCCGTGGCGCCCAATGTGTACGTGGCCGTGCCCGCGATGTTCGTGGCGGGCATGGCGTGGATCACCACGGCCAACTCGCTGTCGGTGTCGGCCCAGCTCGCGCTGCCCAACTGGGTGCGTGCGCGCGGCATGTCCATCTACCAGATGGCCATCATGGGCTCCACCGCGCTGGGCGCCGCCGTGTGGGGCCAGGTGGCCACGGTCACCGATGTGCATGTGAGCCTGGGCATTGCCGCCGCCACCGGCGTGGTGGCCATGCTGCTGGTGCAGCGCCTGGTGGCCGACCGCAGCATGGAGGAAGACCTGAGCCCCTCGCGCGCCTTCAAGGCCCCGGTGGCCGACACACCGCCCGGATCAGGGCACCTGGTGGTCACCATCGAATACTTCATCGACCCGGCCCGCGCCGCCGAATTCCGCGCCGTGATGCAGGAAAGCCGCCGCAGCCGTTTGCGCCAGGGCGCCCTGGGCTGGCAGTTGCTGCACGACATCAGCCAGCCCGCGCGGTACGTGGAGCGCATCGAGGACGAGTCGTGGACGGAGCACCTGCGGCGCTTCGACCGCGTGACGGCGTCCGACGTGGCGCTGCGCGACCGCAAGCTGGCCTTCCATGTGGGCGATGCGCCGCCCCGGGTGACGCGCTGGGCGGTGGAGTAGGCCTGCGGTGGTGCGATGTCTAGCCGGCGCTGGCGTCTGCTTCGCCTACCATGGCGGCTTCCCCAGTCTGAAAGCGCGCCCGTCGTTGGCCCGCTCACCCCGCATGCCGAGCTTTCTGCGTTCTGCCCTTCTGGCCCTTGCTGTTGTGGCCCCCATCGCCCACGCCGCCACTCCTGACCCAGCCCTGCTCGGCTGCTGGCGCGCCGCCAAAATCGTGTTGACCACCCCCGATGGCGAAAAGGCCGAAGACACCTCCGGCCGCTGCACTCTGCAGTTCAAGGAAGATCAGTTCGAATCGACCTGCAAGACCGCCAGCGGGACGGCCATTACCAAGTACCGTTACCAGGTCGTCCGCCCCCAGGTGTATGCGGCTACCATGGCGGGCAGCACTTTCAGGACGGAGATGGTGGGCTCGACGCGCGAGTACGAGTACCACATCACGGGCGATCAACTGCGCACTGTGACCGTGCCCCCAGCCATGGCGTTCGCGGCGGCGGCTGCGGCCCAGCGGGTGGAAACCGAAGCGGCAAGGGCGCCGTGCCCGTGAACCCGGCGGCCAACCACTGGGCGTAGGTTCGCAGAGGGGTTGAGAGTTTGCTATAAATATGATAGCTATTAGCGCTTGCTGAATAAGCGCTGGCGGCCAAAATCATCCAGAAATCATCGGGGCCACAACGCCCACAGACGCAGGTTCTGCTTCAGGCGCCCGGCGATGTCGCCCGCTTCCGGGCCCCAGCCAGTGAAGAAGTCTGCACGCACCGCCCCCAGGATGGCGCTGCCCGTGTCCTGCGCCATCACCATGCGGTTGAGCTGTACCTGCGGGCCGCTGGAGGCCAGCCAGACGGGTGTGCCGTACGGGATGCTCTGGCGGTCCACGGCGATGGAGCGGCCGGGGGTGAGCGGTACACCCTGGGCGCCGCGCGGGCCGAAGCCCGCGTCCAGCGGGTTCAGAGGCTCCTCGCGAAAGAACACGTAGCGCGGGTTGGTCCACATCAGCTCGTTGGTGCGCTGGGGGTTGGCGGCCAGCCAGGCGCGGATGCCGGGCCAGGTGGCGTCGCGGGTGTGGCCCTGGTCGAGCAGCCAGCGGCCGATGCTTTGGTAGGGCTGGTCGTTGGTGCCCGCGTAAGCCACGCGCACCAGCGACACCGTGCCGTCTGCCTCGGCGATGCGCAGGCGGCCCGAGCCCTGGATGTGCAGCACCATCGATTCCACAGGGTCGCGCAGCCAGGCGATGGCGCGGCCCGCCAGCGCGGCCTGCGCTTCCGGCAGGGTCTCGATCTGCTGGCGCGTGTACCAGGGCTTGCGGGCCCCAAGGCTGGTCGGTACGCGGTAGATGGGCACGGTAAACCCATTGCCTGGCTGGCGGGTGGCCTCCATCATCGGCTCGTAGTACGCGGTGAGCAGGCCTTCGGGGTTGCCGTCGGTTGCTTCAACGCGGTAGGGCTGCAGGCGGGCGATGAGCCACGCGCGTTGCTCGTCGGCGGTGGCAATGCTGAGCTGGCGCACTTCGCTGCACAGCGCAGTGAAGGGGGGCTGGGGGCGTTCGCAGCTCTTGATCCAGGCGTTCCAGGCCTCGTGCAACGCATCGTCGGCAAAGCCCGGCAGCTCGGCCCAGCGCACGGGAATCCAGCGGCTTTTGGGCTGTGACATCGGTGGCGGCAGCGGGCCGGTGTCGCCGGGCAGCACCACGGTGCTGGGCGGTGGTGGCGCGGGGATGGCCCCGGGGCGGGAGGGGCTTGGGGCAGGGGGCGTGGAGCAGGCGGCCAGCGTTCCTACAATCAGCGCCGTCAAAGCAACGCGCAGGAGTGTCAATTTCATGGGGCTGATTTTGCTTGAAGCGCTGCTGGCGCTGGTGTTGCTGGTGGCCATCGTCTGGTGGACGATGTTCTCGGGCCGCAAGGGTGGCGAGCTGCAGCCGCCGCCGCAGGAGCCTTTGCCTCCACCGCCAGCGGAATCCCCCCAGGCAGCTCCCCCACCACCTCCGGCGCAATGACCTTGCCTGCGCGCGTGCAGCGGGCCCAGGCGGCTTCGTCCTACAGCCAGGGTGCCGCTGTGCCGATGGTGCCCCGGTCCGGCTGCAGCCACGATGGCGATGAGCTGGGCGCACCCGAGGCCTAGGCCCACCACAGGCCATGCGGCACGCGATCGGAAGTCCCGAAGCGCCCAGCTCCGTTGAATCTTTCAAGGAGCACCACCATGCGCAAACACATTCTTCTCGGCGCCACCGCCGTCATCGTTCTGGCCACTGGCTGCGCCAGCATGGACGACACCCAGCGCCGTACCGCTACCGGGGCCGGCGTGGGCGCGCTGGCAGGCGCCGTCATCGGCTCGGCCACCGGTGGCAGCGCTGGTACCGGGGCAGTGGTAGGTGCCGGTGTGGGGGCCCTGGGCACCTACATCTGGTCGCAGAACATGGAGCGCCAGAAGCGCGAGATGGAGCAGGCCACGCGAGGCACCGGCATCGGCGTGACGCAGACCGCCGACAACCAGCTCATGCTCAACATCCCCAGCGACATTTCGTTTGCCGTGGGCCGTTCGGACATCCAGCCCAATTTCGCGCCCGTGCTCGACCAGTTCGCTGCCGGGCTGCGCAACAACCCCAACACCGATGTCCGCATCGTGGGCCACACCGACAACACCGGCAGCGACGCCATCAACAACCCGCTCTCGATGGACCGCGCTGCCAGCACGCGCAGCTATCTCACGGGGCGGGGCGTGGACGGGCGCCGCATCGCCATCGACGGAATGGGGGAGCGGTATCCCATCGCCACGAACGAGTCGGCCGACGGCCGGGCGCGCAATCGGCGCGTGGAGATCTTTGTGGGCGAGCGGCCACGCGGGTAAGCAACCACACCCGAGAGGGCGTGGGGCGGGCGCGCAGAGCCCTACTTCTCTGTGCGCAGCAGGTTGGCCAGCTCCACGGCCGACTTGACCTGCATCTTGTCGAACACGCGTGAGCGGTGCACCTCCACCGTGCGCACGCTGATATCGAGCTGGTCAGCGATCAGCTTGTTGGGCAGGCCCGCTACCACGAGGTCCATCACATCGCGCTCGCGGTCCGTCAGATCGCGCAGGCGCACCTGAAGGTCGCTGCGCTCACGCAGTTGCGCCAGGCGCTCGGCCGACTTGGCCAGCGCCTGCTCGACACGGTCTACTAGCGCGTTGTCGGAAAACGGTTTTTCGCAGAAATCAAACGCACCCCTCTTGACGGGGTCCACGGCAGTGGGCACGTCCGCGTGGCCGGTCAGGAAGATCACCGGCATGGTGGCCAGGTCACCACGCACCGCCAGCAGGTCGAACAGCGCCAGGCCGCTCATGCCGGGCATGCGCACGTCCAGCAGCAGGCAGCAGGGCTGGCGCTGCGCGGGCCGGCTTGAGAGCATGGCGTCAAAGGCCTCGGCGCTCTCAAAGGACTCGCTGAATAGCCTGCGCGAACGCAATAGCCACGCCAGCGCTTCGCGCACGCTGGCGTCGTCGTCCACGATGTACACGGTGGCGTTGGTGGTGGGCTCCATGGTTTAACTCGGTTAACTAGTGCATTGTCGGTTACGCGCGGTCGACGCAACCGGCGCGACCTGGGCGGGGGCCGCCCCGCCGCGCTAGCGGCGTACCCCTTCCCGCGCGCAGCGCGAGAGAAGGGGGAAGTGACGCAGTCGCTCAGGGGGTTGCCGCTGGCAACGTGAAGGTAAACACCGTACCACGCGGTTCATGGGGCGCAAATCCGAGAAAACCGCCATGCTGCTCGATTACCGTGCGGCACATGCTCAGCCCCAGACCCATGCCCTCGGGGCGGGTGGTGAAAAACGGGGTGAAAAGCCTTTCGGCTACGTCCGGGGGAATGCCCGATCCCAGGTCGGTCACCGCAAACTCGATCCAGCCGCTGTGCTGGTTCGACGCCGCACGCCGCACCCGAATGTCCAGAATGCGCGTGGGTAGGGCGGGGTCGTCCATGGCCTGCATGGCATTGCGCGCCAGATTGAGCAGCACCTGCTCGACCATGGTGCGGTCGCACAACACGGGGGGCAGGTGGGGCTCCAGTGAGGTGTTCACGCGCACCCCCAGCTTGCGTGCCTGCAGGCTCACCAGCGGCAGGATGGCATCGAGCAACTGCTGCGCGTACACCGCTTCGCGCGCCTGGTCGCGGCGGCGCACAAAGTCGTGGACGCTCTTGATCACTTTGCCTGCGCGTTCGGCTTGCCGCGCAATATGTTGCATGGCCATGCGCACATCCTGCAGCTGCTCGGCATGGGCAGCTGCGCCTGCGCCCTGCTCTGCCGGTGTGGGCGCCTCCAGCAGGTTGATGGAGCCGGTGGCATAGCTGGAAATGGCGGCCAGGGGCTGATTGAGTTCGTGGCTCAGCAGCGAGGCCATTTCGCCGACGGTGGCCAAGCGGGCGGTGGCCTGCAGCCGCTCTTGTGACGCCCGCGACAGCTCTTCCACCCGCCGCTGCTCGCTGATGTCGAGGAACGCGCTCATCCAGCCCGTGTGCAGGCCCTGGGCGTTGATGAGCGGGGCCTCGATGATCAGCACAGGGAAGCGGGTGCCGTCCTTGCGCATGAATTCTGACTCGAAACCCTCGCGCGGCGGCATGGTGCCCGCAAAGCGGATGGCCTGGCGCTGGCGATACTCCTCCACCCGCTCGGGGGGCCAGTAGGGCGCGGTCACGCTTTGGCCCAGCAGCTCCGGCGCGCTGAACCCCACCATGGCGCAGAAGGCCGGGTTGACATAGGTGATGCGGCCTTCCAGATCGCGGGCGCGCAGGCCTGTGACCAGCGAGTCCTCCATGGCCTTGCGAAACGCCAGCGCGTCGGCCAGGTCGCGCTCGGCGCGCAGGCGCCTGCGGTTGTCGCGCACCAGCACCACCATCACGGTGACCAGCGCAATCGACATGGCGGTGACCAGCGCGGTCAGCACGTTGGGGAACAGGCTGGGCGCGCTGTGCCAGGTGTCCATGCGCAGCACCAGGGTGCTGCCAGGTAGATCGAGCAGGTGCGTGGCCGTGAACATGCGCGAGCCGCGGCGCGCGGCGCCCAGCACGGCCAGCCGGGTGCCGTCGGCCTCCGTGAACGAGGCCTCCTGGCTGCGGGTGAGGTTGTGCGCCACCAGGTTGATCAGCACGTCCTGCAGCGAATACGTGACCACCAGGAAACCCGTGCTGCGCCCGCCCGAGGTGAGCGGCAGGCACAGCTCCATCATCTCCGAGCCCAGCCCGTCGCCGTGGGGCTGAAAGTAGCTGCTTGAATAGGCTGGGCTGCTCAGGCGGCGTGCGTTGGCACAGGCAATGGCGGCGTCGGACTGGTTACCCTCGCGCAGCCGGGCGTCCCAGGCCACGGGGCGGTAGGGCGACTGGGCATGGGTGCGTACCCGCAGGTCGGCATCGCGCCACTCGATGCGCACCAGCTCCCGCCGGTTGCGCAGCAGCTCGGCTGCATCGACCTCCCAGGCCAGCTGGCCCGGGTCGCCCGCGTGCAGGGCCTGCAGGCTTTGCAGGTTGCGCGTAAGCGCCACGCGGATGTCGGACACCGCGTCGGCCGTGTCACGCTCCAGGCGCGACTGCACCTGACTGGCCTCGTAGCGCCCCGCAAGCCACACCATGGTGGCGAGCATGGAGATCACCAGGGCTACCAGCAGGGTCCACAGCGACCAGCGCCGCCATGCGCCGCGCCAGCGTCTGAAGAGTGTGCGCTGCTGCGGGATCTTCACAGGACGCGGTGCGACAAGGCGGGCAACTGCAGGCGAATGTCGCGCAGGCGCTGCGGGTCCACCACACCCGACACCACGCCCGCCAGTTGGTCCTGCTGGGCGAGCACGGTGCCCCAGGGGTCCACCAGCATGCTGCGGCCCCAGGTGTGCCGCCCGTTTTCGTGCACACCGCCCTGTGCGGGCGCCAGCACATACGCCAGGTTTTCCACGGCGCGGGCGCGCAGCAACAGCTCCCAGTGCGCCTGGCCGGTGGTGTGGGTGAACGCGCTGGGCACGAGCAGCAGGTCTGCACCCGCGCTGGCGTGGGCGCGGTACAGCTCGGGAAAGCGCAGGTCGTAGCACACCGAGAGGCCCACGCGCCAGCAGTGGCCGTCGCGCGATGGCAGCTCGAACTGCACGGGGGTGTTGCCCGCTTCGATGACCCGGCCTTCGTGGAACTGCTCGCGCCCGTTGTCAAAGTAGAAAAGGTGAATCTTGTCGTAGCGTGCCACGCAGTCGCCAGCGGGGTTGAACACCAAGGTGGTGTTGCGCACCCGGTCGGGTGTGGTGGCCACCAGCGGCAAGGTGCCCCCCACAATCCACATCTGCAGCTCGCGTGCCGCGCTGGCCAGAAAGTGCTGGATACGGCCCTCGCCCGGTGCTTCGCGCAGGGCGATCTTGTCGGTGTCCTTGTGGCCCATCACGCAAAAGTATTCGGGCAGCACGGCCAGCTCGGCACCTGCGCTGGCGGCCTGCTCCAGCAGGGCGCGCGCAGCGCGCAGGTTGTCGTCGAGCCGGGTGCAGGACACCATCTGGATCGCAGCAACTTTCATCATGACGGTTCTCCGGTGCGGGGTGCGCTGGGGCGTGTGGGCGTGCCGGTTGCAGGGCCTGCCTCGCGGTTGCGGCGGGCCACGCGCACCACGCGGGGGTCCGTCCAGGTGCCATCGATGCGGAACTCCTGCGTGGCCGCCTCGATCAGCGGGCCGCGCAGAAATACCTGGGCCAGGAAGCTGCCCAGCCCAATGACCGGGTTGATGGCTGTGGCCACCAGGGACGCGGTCATGGCGTTGATCTCGGGCACCACCACCACGCGCAGGTCCTGGGTTTCCTGATCGATGTTGGCGCTGCCCTCCATCAGCACGGCGGCGTTGACGCCCTTCATCTGCAGATTGTTCGTGGTGGCCACGCCCTGCTCGATGCGCACATCGCCCCGGACAAAGTCGAACGCAAAACCCTCGCTGAACACGTCGCGGAAGTCGAGCGTCAGGCGGCGTGGCAGCGATTGCAGGCTCAGCACGCCCAGCAGCTTGGCCAGGCCTGGGTCGGCTTTGAGGAACTGGCCGGACTCCACGTTCAGGTTGATCTGCCCGGTCATGCTGCGGTAGTCAGGGCTGAACGGCGCGCCGATCCAGGCCACCTGCCCTTCCATGCGGCCCTTGCCGCGCCGGACCACATTGGCCATGCCCATGCGGCCCAGCAGGTCGCCCGAGTCGCGGATGTCCAGCTTGAAGTTGAGCACCGTGCGCCGCTCCGGCGTGCGGGGCCCCACACCTGCGGTGTTCAGCACCGCCCAGTTGCCGTTGGCTGTGAAGTTCGCCTCGGGCGCGAGGATATTGAATTTGGAGAGGCGCCATTCGCGCTGCGTGCCATCTCCGCCCCGGTTCTGCGCTTCTATTTCCACACGCCCGAGGCGTTTGCCACGCAGTTCAAAGTCATCCACCACGATGTCCAGCGCGGGCAGGGCGCCGGGCTGCTCGTCCAGCAGGGCCTCGACCTGGGTGACGTCGCTCTGAGGCATGTTCACGCGCGAGAGCCGCGCAAACAGGCGCCCGTTAGGGTGTTCGGCGCCGCCTGGCTGGCGGTATTCCAGATAGCCGTTGAGTTCCGTGGCGTCGAGGTTGGCACGCCAGGTGGTGCCGTCCCGCAGCGCGCCGGCCACGATGTTGTGGAGGGTGCGACCCTGCAACGTGAGTTCGCGGGCGCGCAAGGCCAGTGTGGTGGGCAGGTAGTCCTGCGCCGTGCTGGGCGTTCCCGCTGAGCCTGGCGATCCGGGTGCGGTTGCGGGGCGTGCAGCGGGTTCGCTGCCGGTTGCCTGGGTCAGCACGTCTTCCCAGGCATCCACATCAAGCTTGCCCTGGCTGATGTTGGCCGCCACACCCTGCGCGGGCAACGGGGCGGATTCCCCGCCCGACAGGCCGATGCCGATGGCACCGCGCAGCACCCGGGCCTGGGGCCCGCCCAGATCCCGAATGTAGGTGGCCGAGCCCAGTGCGCCCAGGTCCAGCGTCATCTGATCGCGCAAAGGCGGGGCTTCGGTGCCATTTCCAGCCTGCGTAAGGCCCACCAGCGATTCGCGGGCCACCTGGGTTTCAAACCGCAGTGGCAGGCTGCCTTCGGCCGTCTTGCCCAGCGGGGCGGGCAGCGCCAGCGCCAGCCCCTGCAGGCTGGTGGTGACCTGCACCTCCGGCACGCCACGGCGAAACGCGAGCGCCATGGAATACGCGGTGCTGCCCGTGGCGCGGCGCGCCAGCTGCGAGAGCATGCCCAGCTGTGATGCCTGCTGCAGCCCTTCGGCCGTGGCGGTGCCCTGTGCGCGAAGCTGCACGGCCGATTCGGTGGCCGGGGCATTGGAGGGCAGAGCGCGCATGCCGCCCTCCAGCCGGACAGCGCCGCCCAGTGCCTGGGCCTGCACGGTATTGAGCGAAAAACCGCCTTCGGTGAACTGCACCACGCCCCGCACTCGGCTCAGCGTCGGGGTGTCGGGGGTAATGCGCAGTTCGTTGCCCGCCAGCGTGACGCTGCCCTGGACCTTGGATTTTTCGATGTCGCTGATCGGCAAGGTCAGGCGCAACTTGAAATCTGCGTTGCCGGTGCCGCTGGCCTGCTCCAGTGCATTGCCGGTCATCCGGCCCAAAGGCGACGTGTTCATGAGCGTGAGCAGCTCGGTCAGCGGCCCCCGGGCATCGGCACTGACACCCACCACGGTATGGGAGAGGTCTGGAATCTTGGCGTCCACCTTCGACAGGCGCAGGCCCGGACGTCCCGCAAAACTGCCACTGGCGCCGCGCACCTGCATGGAGGAGCGTTCAAAGACCAGCTCCCCCGCCAGCTCCGTCAATGCAGGCCACGGCAACGTATTGGCCGGTTGCAGCTGCGTAGGGACGTAGGCGTAGGTGACATCCTTCACGCGGGCTGCGATGCGAAATTCGCCTTGTTTGGGGTCGTCGAAAGGCAGGTGGTGCAGATCCCCTTTGACGCGGAACTGCACGTTGCTCGCGCTGCCCGCCACCACGGCGTCGCGCACATAGTGGCGCGACTCCTGGGGGATGGACAGCGGCAGGTAGCGGTGCACACGGGTCCCGTCCGCCCGGTTCAGGGTGCCTGTGAGGTCCAGTACCCCCGGAAAGCGAGAGCGGTGTGCCACCTTGCCCGCATCGCTGGTATGCCAAGTGGCCCGGGCCTCGCCCTGGGCGTCGGCATTGGCAAACTGCACGTCGGTGGCCTGCACGGCGATGCGGTCGCCATCGAGTTGCCAGCGCACATCGGCGCTGAGCCGGTCCAGCGGCAGCACTGGGTCTTCGAACACGCCGGGCAGCACCAGCGCGCCGGAGGCAATGGTCAGCGCTGCCTTGCCGCCCGCCTGGGTCATGTCGATGTCCACCGTGGCACCCCGCAGGCCCAGTTGGGTGGAAGCGCTGGCGGGAGTGTCGCCTGCCAGCGCCAATCCGCGAATGCGCCCGCGTACTTGATACTGCTGCAGGTTTTCGAGAGGGCCTTTCCAGGTGGCCTGGATCTCGTCCACGAGCCCGTGAGGTGAATAGGTGCGCACGGCCTCATGTGCCGTGGCGCTCAGGGGCAGGCGGCTGGCGACCTGCGCCAGGGCAGCCAGGTCCAGGCGGTCGGCGCGGAACTCGCCTTGCGCGGGTGCCTTGCCGGCCGCCGCCGTGTGCACAAGCCGGACGTTGCCTCCGGGCCAGGTGAGACCATCGTCCGTCCTGAATTGCAGCGCCTGGGTCGAGAATTCGAACCCCCCGTTCAGTCGGCGTCCACCCAGCCGCCCCTGAATGGACGGCAGCACCAGCGCCTGTAAGCCTGCACCCAGTGTGGCATTGACATCGGCCAGCGCCAGGTCGGCTGTGCCGCCCACAACCTGCCCGCGCTGCACATCGGCCCAGGCTCGCAGCGCGCCCCGGCCCTGTGCGATATCCACGCCCACATCGGCATGGTGACGCAGCCGCGAGACGTCCACCCGGGAAAAGTCGGCGAAGACCTGCCCATTCCAGTGTTTCCAGTTGCCGTCGCGCGCGCGCAGCAAGGGGGCGCGGAACAGCCCCGTCACCGTGAAGCGGTCTCCCCAGGCTTCGGGCGGCGTGGCATCCAGCCGCATGTGGTGGTGCCAGTTGCCGTTGCGCAAGAGCAGGTCCACCTTCTCCAGCGCAAGCTCCGGGGCGCCGCGCTGCTCATCGGTCCAGCGCACCGTGCCACCCCGGATGAACACCTCGCCCTGTGAAAACAGCCAGTCGGCGGCGGCGTTGTCCTCGCCCTGCTGCTGGGAGAAATCCAGACCCGCCACCTGGATGCGGCCGTCCGCAGTGCGGCGCACATCCAGCTCGGGCTCTTCGATGTACAGCTGCTCGAACCCGCCCTTGAGCAGGGAGCGCGGCGACAGCGCCACCACCACCCGTGGAAGGCGCAGGGCAGAGCGGCCGGCAGCGTCCAGCAGGGTGACATCCGAGAGTTCAATGGAAGGGATCAGGCCTTCGGTGTGCGCCGCGATGGCACCGATCTGGACAGGAACCCCCAGCGCCCGTGCGGCATGCGCCTCCAGCTGTGGGCGGAAATCACCGATTCGCGGCACAATCCAGCCATGAAGGGCCCCCCACGCGATGGTCAGCAGCAGCCAGAAGGCCAGCAGCAAGCCCAGCGACCACCGCGCGAGACCTGCCACAATTTTCAGCAGGCGGGTGGGGTGCGTGGTGGGATCGATCATGGTGGGATTGAATGTGGCAGGAATTATGACCCGCAGGCTTAGCGCGGGTTCACTACAAACCAGTGTTCTTATGTACGCAGCGTTGCGCTGCGGCTGCCATGTCGATCCCGTATCCTGAATCCCCTTGCAATCCCTCCGCGACCTTTGTTCACGGGGCCGCGCACTCGCGTTTCTATCAGCGCCTGCATCGCCGCTACGAGGCTGACCTGCTGCTCCTGCCGCCCGGTGTTCCCCGGTGGCCCCGCATGGAGCAGGCCTACGACGCGCTGCGCGCACGCGGTTGTGACACGGGCACCGCGCTCCGGGTGCTGCGCCAGCTGGTCATGGAGCGGCTGATCCAGATGGATTGCGAGGCGCAGGCTCCGCTGGCGGACATTACCAGCGCGGTCACCGAGCTGGCCGAACTGGCGCTGGACAGGGCCTGCCAGCATGCCCGCCAGGAGCTGGACGAGCGCCACGGCGCGCCGCGCGGGCCGGACGGCCAGCCCGTGCAGCTGTGGATCATCGGCATGGGCAAGCTCGGTGCCCGCGAACTGAATGTCTCCAGCGACATCGACCTGATCTACGTGTACGAGCACGATGGCGAAACGGCGGGCACGGCTGATGGCCGGGGGCGCATCTCGAACCACGAATACTTTGCACGTGCGGTCAAGGCCATCTACAGCCTGGTGGGCGACACCACCGAACACGGATTTGTGTTCCGCGTGGACCTGGCGCTGCGCCCCAATGGCAACTCCGGCCCGCCTTCGGTCTCGTTGTCGGCGCTGGAGGAATACCTGCAGCTGCATGGGCGCGAGTGGGAGCGTTTTGCCTGGCTCAAGAGCCGGGTGGTGGCACCGCGTGATTGCATTGCCAGCCCTGAGGTTCAGGCGCTGCGCGGTGTGGTGCTGCCCTTTGTGTTCCGCCGCTACCTGGACTACAGCGTGTTCGATGCGCTGCGGGTGCTGCACCGCCAGATCCGGGACCATGCCGCCAAGCGCAGCGCGGGCCACCCGGAGCGCGCCAACGACGTCAAGCTCTCGCGCGGCGGCATTCGTGAGATCGAGTTCACGGTCCAGCTGCTGCAGGTGGTGCGGGGCGGCCAGTTCCCCGAGTTGCGCCGCCGCCCCACGCTTGATGCGCTCACCCGACTGTCCCAGGCGGGTCTGATGCCGCAGGAAACGGCCGATGCCCTCGCGCGGGCCTACGTCTTCTTGCGCCGTGTGGAGCACCGTATTCAGTACCTGGATGACCAGCAGACCCATGTGCTGCCCACGCGCGATGACGATCTTGCGTGGATCGCGCACACCCTGGGGTATCCCGATTGCTGCGCCTTCCTGCACGAGCTGGACGCACACCGTGAACTGGTGGCCCAGGAATTCGACACCCTGTTGGGCGGGGCGGGCAAGAAGCAGTGCAACGGCGGAGGCTGTGGCGGCCCCCGCGCTGCGGCAGCAGCCCCCCCCGAATTCGACACGCTACTGGAGCAGTTGCCGCCCGGATTTCGCGAGCGCGTTGCCGAATGGCGCAACCACCCGCGCGTGGCGGGGCTGCGCGACGAAGCCCGTGCCCGCCTGTTCCGGCTGGTGCAGCGCACCGCACAGTGGCTCAAGGAAGGCCGCGTCACCGAGGAGGCCGCCCTGCGCCTTGCCAACTGGCTGGAGCCGCTGCTGCGCCGCGAGAGCTATCTGGCGCTGCTGCTGGAGCGCCCCTCTGTGCACGAGCAATTGCTGCACTTGCTGGGCGCGGCCAAGTGGCCCGCCCGCTACCTGCTGCAGCACCCCGGTGTCATCGATGAACTGGTGGGGGATTCGCTGCTCGCCGAACGTTTTGTGGTGACCGACTTCGAGCGCGAACTGGCGGTGCGGCTCGCGTCGCTGCAGTCCACGGGCGAGGACGATGACGAAACCTTGCTCAACCTGCTGCGCCGTGCCCAGCACGCGGAAACCTTCCGCACCCTCGCGCGCGACGTGGAGCGGCGCATCACCGTCGAGCAGGTGGCGGATGACCTGTCCGCCCTGGCCGACAGCGTGCTGCGTATCACAGCCCAATGGTGCTGGAGCCGGCTCAAGACGCGCCACCGCGAGAGCCCGCAGTTCGCCATCATTGGCTACGGCAAGCTGGGCGGCAAGGAACTGGGCTACGGCAGCGATCTGGACATCGTCTTTGTGTTCGATGACGACGACGAACGCGCCCCCGAGGTCTACGCGGCCTTTGTGCGCAAGCTCATCAACTGGCTCACCGTGAAGACGGGTGAAGGCGATCTGTACGAGATCGACACTGCGTTGCGGCCAAATGGCAGCTCAGGTCTGCTGGTCACGAGCTTCGAGGCCTACGCCAACTACCAGCAGCGCCGGGGCAGCAACACCGCGTGGACCTGGGAGCACCAGGCCATGACACGCGCGCGGTTTGTGATGGGCAGCGAGGCCTTGCAGGCGCGCTTCGATGCCGTGCGCGAGGCTGTCATCACCTCCGAACGCGACCCTGCCGCCCTGCGTGAGGAGATCGTGGCCATGCGCGAGCGTGTGCGCGCAGCGCACCCCACGCGCGACGGGCAGTTTGATGTGAAACACAGTCCGGGTGGCATGGTGGATGCGGAGTTTGCCGTGCAGTACCTGGTGCTCTCGCAGTCTGCAAACCACCCGGAGCTGGTGGGCAATGTGGGCAACATAGCGCTGCTGCAGCGCGCCGAGCAGGTGGGGCTGTTGCCCCCTGGCGTGGGTGTGGCGGCTGCGGATGCGTACCGCGAACTGCGGCGCGTGCAACACGTGGCGCGCCTGGACGAGGCGCCCACCCAGGTTGCCCCCCCCGCACTGCAGGCCGAGCGCGATGCGGTGCTGGCCCTGTGGAGGTCCGTGTTCGGTTGAGTCGCACCAAGGTGTGACGTTTCGTTGCATTTTTGCGGGCTGAATTTTCCGCCTGGCATCGCTAATTCAAACGGTTGTTTGAATTCTGGTGTGTAATCCGGTGCCATGAGTTTCGGCGCCCATTTCATTCCCGCAGCCCAGCGCACCGCCCGCAGTGACGGAGAAGACACGCGCGTGCGCCTGCTGCGCGCCGCGCTGCAGCTGTTTTCCGAGCGGGGCTTTGCGCAGACCTCGGTGCGTGCCATTGCCGAAGCCGCCGGCACCAACGTGGCAGCGATCGCCTACCATTTTGGCGACAAGGCGCGCCTCTACACAGCCACGTTCTACGAGCCCTTCGGCAGCGGCAGCGACCTCATCCCGGTGTTTGCCGACCCTGCGCTGACCTTGCAGCAGGCGCTGGCCGCCTACTTCGGTGGCTTTCTGGAGCCGCTCAAGCACGATGACCTCGTGACCCAGTCGCTGCGCTTGCATGTGCGCGAGCTGCTGGACCCCACCCATGTGTGGCCAGAGCTCATTGAGCGCGAGTGCCGTGCCCCCCACCTCGCCCTGGTTGAGGTGCTGTGCCGCCACATGGGCGTGGCCGAGGTGGACGACGACATGCACCGCCTCGCCTTCTCGCTGGCCGGGCTGGTCATGCAGATGTGGACCCAGCGCGACCCGCTGCAGGCTATTGCACCGCAGCTGGCGGGGTCTGGGGCTGTGGACGAATGGGTGGACCGGCTGACCGGTTACGCCCTGAGCATGGTGCAGGGCGAGATCGCCCGGCGGCAGGCCGTACAACAGCCCGCGCGCCGCAGTACTTCACGGAATTCGCACAAGGAATCCAACGCATGACTTTGAGCAAGACCCGATTCTTCTGGGCCACCTGCCTGCCCCTGGCCCTGGGCGCCTGTGCCATCACAGCGCCTCCCGCCCAAGTGCCCACCACTCCACCTGTGGCGTGGCAGGCGCCCTTGCCGCACCAGGGCTCTTTGGGGGATCTGACCCGATGGTGGACGCAGCTGGGCGACCCGCTGCTCGTGGAGTTGATCGACGCGGCCCAGGCCGTCAGCCCCGGTGTGGCGCAGGCCCAATCCCGCATTGCGCAGGCCCGGGCCACGCAGGTGGCCAGCCGCGCCGCGCTGCTGCCGTCGCTCGATGCGCAGGCCAGCGCCAGCCGAGGTTTCAACGAACAGCTTGCAGGCATCGCGACCACGGCGCAGGCCGGGCTGCAGGCGAGCTGGGAGATTGACCTCTTTGGTGCGAACCGCGCTACCAAGACCGCTGCCGATGAGCGGCTGGCGGGCGCACAGGCGCTGTGGCACGAGGCGCGCGTGAGCGTGGCCGCCGAGGTGGCGCAGCAGACGAGCAGCCTGCGCACCTGCCTGGAGCAGCTGCGCGTGGCCGAGCGTGATGCGCAGTCGCGTGGCGAAACCTCGCGCCTGTCAGGTCTTAGCGAACGCGCCGGCTTCACGGCGCCCGCCACGGCTGCCCTGGCCCGTGCCAGTGCCGCCGAAGCGCAGGCGCGTGCATCGCAGCAGCGCATGCAGTGCGATGTGGAGGTCAAGACCCTGGTGGCACTGACCGGGTGGGAGGAGCCGGCGCTGCGATCGCGCCTGTCCACGCCTGCCGCCACAGCCCCCGACACCCTGTTCGCCATCGCCACGCTGCCCGCCCAGGTGCTGGCCCAGCGCCCTGATGTGTACAACGCCGAGCGCGAAGTCGCCGCTGCCAGTGCCGAAGTGGGCAGCGCCCAGGCCCAGCGTTACCCGCGACTGTCTCTCAGCGGCTCGGTGGGCACGGCGTGGGTGCGCAGCGGTGGCGTGACCGCCGACCTGAACACCTGGACCATCGGCCCGCTGGCGCTCAGCGTACCGCTGTTCGATGGTGGCCGGCGCGGCGCGCAGGTGGATGCGGCGCAGGCGCGCTATGACGAAGCCGCCGCGCTCTACCGCGCCAAGGTGCGCCAGGCCGTGAGCGAGGTCGAACAGGCGCTGGTGCGGCTGCAGAGCACGGCCGAGCGCAGCACCAGCGCGCGAACGGCGGCTGCGGGCTATCGCACATCTTTCGATGCCACCGAAGCGCGCTGGCGCGGCGGCCTGGCGAGTCTGGTGGAGCTGGAAGACGCGCGGCGCACATCCCTGGCGGCCGAGAACGCGCTGATCGCGCTGCAGCACGAACGCCAGGCCGCCTGGGTTGCGCTGTACCGCGCCGCTGGCGGTGGATGGGACGGGCAGACCACCACCACGGCAGCCTCCCCTTCTGCTGCGGCTACCGCCGCACGCTGAATGAAAAACCGGGGGGGTGGGCTGATCGCTCACCCTTTCTCCTGACACCGACTGGATGAACGGATACACACAATGCAAACGCAAGGTTTCAAGATTTCTCCCACGGCCTTCGCCGTCATCGCTGCCTGCGCACTGGCCACCGGTGGCGCCCTGGTGTTCTCCAGCGCATCGCGCGCCGCCGATGAGCCCAAGGCCAGCCAGCCCCGCCCCGCGCTTACCGTGAGCACGGCCCAACCCCAGCGCACCTCGGTGCCCCTGCGCTTGGCGGCCAACGGCAATGTGGCCGCCTGGCAGGAGGCCAGCATTGGCGCCGAGAGCAACGGTCTGCGCCTGACCGACGTGCGTGTGAACGTGGGCGACGTGGTCAAGGCCGGCCAGGTGCTGGCAACTTTCTCTGCCGAAACCGTACAGGCCGATGTGGCCCAGGTCCGCGCCAGCCTGCTCGAAGCCCAGGCCAATGCGGCCGAAGCCGCTGCCAATGCCGACCGGGCCCGCTCGCTGCAGGCCACGGGCGCCTTGAGCCAGCAGCAGATCCAGCAGTACACAACGGCCGAGAAGACCGCGCAGGCTCGCGTGGAGGCGGCCAAGGCCACGCTGAACGCACAGCAGTTGCGTCTGAAGTACACCCAGGTGGTGGCGCCCGACAGCGGCGTGATCTCGGCCCGCACGGCCACCGTGGGCGCGGTGGTGGGCGCGGGCACCGAGCTGTTCCGCATGGTGCGCAAGGGGCGCCTCGAATGGCGCGCCGAAGTCACGTCTACCGAGCTGCGCCGGATTGCGCCGGGCGCCAAGGTCAGCGTGACGGCGGCCAGTGGTGCGGTGGCAGAAGGCACGGTGCGCATGATTGCGCCGACGGTGGACCCGCAGACGCGTAATGCGCTGGTGTACGTTGATCTACCCCTGAACACAGACTTCCGTGCGGGCATGTTTGCGCGGGGTGAGTTCGCGCTGGGCGCCAGCGATGCACTCACCGTGCCACAAGAGGCGCTGGTGGTGCGCGACGGCTTCTCGTACGTGTTTGTGGTGGGTGCCGAGCAGCGTGTGCAAATGCGCAAGGTGCAGACGGGCCGCCGCGTGGCTGACCGGGTCGAGGTGCTCTCGGGTCTGGACGCGAATGCCTCGGTAGCGGTGCGTGGCGCTGGCTTCCTGAACGACGGTGACCTGGTGCGGGTGGTGAGCACGCCGCCCGCCAGCAGCACCTCGCAAGCTCCGGATTTCAAGCAAAAAATGGCTCTAGCGCTTACCAATAAAGCGCAAACGGCTATCAATTGAGGAGCATTCGACATGAATGTATCCACCTGGTCGATCAAGAACCCCATACCGGCGCTGATGCTGTTTGTGCTGCTGACCTTCGGCGGCCTGCTGTCGTTCAACGCCATGAAGGTGCAGAACTTTCCGGACATTGACCTGCCCACGATCTCCGTGACCGTGGCGCTGCCCGGCGCCTCGCCCGCGCAGCTCGAAAACGATGTGGCGCGCAAGATTGAAAACAGCATCGCCACGCTGCAAGACCTGAAACACATCTACACCAAGGTGCAGGACGGCGGCGCCACCACCACGGCCGAGTTCCGCCTGGAAAAGCCTACGCAGGAAGCGCTGGACGACGTGCGCTCTGCCGTGGCCCGCGTGCGCGGTGACCTGCCTGGCGACGTGCGCGACCCCATCGTGACCAAGATGGACCTGGCCGCGCAGCCGGTGCTCGCGTTCACTATTGCCTCCACCCGCATGGACGACGAGGCGCTGTCCTGGTTTGTGGACGATGCCGTGGCCAAGAAGCTGCTCACGGTGCGGGGTGTGGGCGCGGTCAACCGCGTGGGCGGTGTGCAGCGTGAGGTGCATGTGTTGCTCGACCCGGTCAAGCTGCAGGCGTTGAACGCCACGGCGGCCGATGTCTCGCGCCAGCTGCGGCTGGTGCAGACCGAAAGTGCCGGTGGCCGCACCGACCTGGGCGGCAGCGAACAGCCGGTACGCACCCTGGCCACGGTGCAGTCGGCGCAGGAGCTCGCAGGGCTCACGCTGGCACTGTCCGACGGCCGCCATGTGCGGCTCGATCAGGTGGCCACGGTGACAGACACGATTGCCGAGCCGCGCGCCCTGGCCCTGCTCAACGGCAAGCCCGTGGTGGGCTTCGAGGTTGCGCGCAGCAAGGGTGCGAGCGAGGTGGAAGTCGGCTCTGCGGTGCAGGCGGCCCTCACGGAAATTCGCGAACAGCACCCCGATCTGGAGATCACCGAAGCTTTCAACTTTGTGCAGCCTGTGCAGGAGGAGTACGACGGCTCCATGCACCTGCTGTACGAAGGCGCGTTGCTGGCCGTGCTGGTAGTGTGGCTCTTTTTGCGCGACTGGCGCGCCACGTTCGTGTCGGCTGTGGCGCTGCCGCTGTCGGTGATCCCGGCGTTCATCGGCATGCACTGGCTGGGCTTCTCGATCAACGTGATCACGCTGCTGGCGCTGTCGCTGGTGGTGGGCATTTTGGTGGATGACGCCATCGTGGAAGTGGAGAACATCGTGCGCCACCTGCGCATGGGCAAGACGCCCTACCAGGCGGCCATGGAGGCGGCCGACGAAATTGGCCTGGCCGTGGTGGCCACCACGTTCACACTGATTGCGGTGTTTTTGCCCACCGCGTTCATGAGCGGCATTGCGGGCAAGTTCTTCAAGCAGTTCGGCTGGACGGCGTCGCTGGCGGTCTTTGCCAGCCTGGTGGTGGCGCGGGTGCTGACACCCATGATGGCGGCCTACATACTCAAACCCATCGTGGACACGCACAAGGACCCGCGCTGGATGACGGTGTACCTGCGCTGGGCGGCCTGGTGCATCAAACACCGCTGGATGACCTTCATTGCCACAGCAGCGTTTTTCATCGGTTCGCTGGCGCTGATCCCGCTGCTGCCCACGGGCTTCATCCCGGCCGATGACAACTCGCAGACCCAGGTTTACCTGGAGCTGCCACCTGGCGCCACGCTGGCCCAGACCCGCGCCGTGGCCGAGGACGCGCGCCAGCGCATCGCCAAGGTGGACCATGTGCAAAGCGTGTACACCACCATCGGTGGGGGCTCGGCCGGTGGCGACCCGTTCATGGGCAGCGCCAATGCTGAAACGCGCAAGGCCACGCTCACCATCTTGCTGGCCGAGCGCGGCGACCGGCCGCGCAAGCAGGGCATCGAGAACCAGATCCGTGCCGCGCTGGAGACGCTGCCGGGCGTGCGCAGCAAGGTGGGCCTGGGGGGCTCCGGCGAGAAGTACGTGCTGGTGCTCTCGGGCGACGACCCGCAGGCGCTGACCTCGGCCGCGCTGGCGGTCGAGAAGGACCTGCGCACCATCCCGGGCCTGGGCAGCATCTCTTCCACCGCCAGCCTGGTGCGCTCCGAGATCGCGGTGCGCCCGGACTTTGCGCGCGCCGCCGACCTGGGGGTGACCAGCAGCGCGATTGCCGAAACGCTGCGCATTGCGACCGTGGGCGACTACGACGTGTCGCTGCCCAAGCTCAACCTGGCCTCGCGCCAAGTGCCGATCGTGGTCAAGCTGCAGGACGACGCGCGCAAGGACCTGTCGCTGCTGGAGCGCCTGTCGGTGCCGGGCAGCAAAGGCCCAGTGATGCTGGGCCAGGTGGCCACGCTCGAGTTCAGCGGCGGACCGGCCGTGGTGGACCGGTATGACCGCGCGCGCAATGTCAACTTTGAGATCGAGCTGTCAGGCCAGCCGCTGGGCGACGTGACGAAGGCGGTCGAAGCGCTGCCCTCCATCCAGAACCTGCCGCCGGGCGTGCGCCAGATCACCATTGGCGATGCCGAAATGATGGGGGAGCTGTTCGCCAGCTTCGGCCTGGCCATGCTGACCGGGGTGTTGTGCATCTACATCGTGCTGGTGCTGCTGTTCAAGGACTTCCTCCACCCGGTCACCATCCTGGCGGCGCTGCCGCTGTCGCTAGGCGGGGCGTTCGTGGGCCTGCTGATCGCGCAGAAGAGCTTCTCGATGCCCTCGCTCATCGGGCTGATCATGCTTATGGGCATTGCCACCAAGAACTCCATCCTGTTGGTGGAATACGCCATCCTGGCGCGGCGCGAGCATGGCATGACGCGCTTTGAGGCACTGATCGACGCTTGCCACAAGCGCGCACGGCCCATCATCATGACCACGCTGGCCATGGGTGCGGGGATGATGCCGATTGCGCTGGGCATTGGTGCGGCGGATGCCAGCTTTCGCTCGCCCATGGCGGTGGCGGTGATTGGCGGGCTGATCACGTCCACGCTGTTGAGCCTGCTGGTCATCCCCGCCGTGTTCACGGGGGTGGATGATCTGGGGCAGTGGTTTGGTCGCATGCTGCGGCGCTTGCGAGGTGCCCACCCCGTGCCCGCCCCAGAGGCGCCCGCTACACCCCCAGCGGGATGATGGAGACCGGTGGTTGCTTGAAAAAGCAGGCAATCCCCGGGGTTGCCCCGGCTTAGGCGGGCGTGTGGCCGTTAGATAATGTAACGACCACCATGAACCTCGTCAGCCTGAACATCGAATCCATCCAGCTGGGCCACCCTCTGCCGTTTGTGCTGCGGGGTGCTGATGGCGTGTTGCTGGCGCAAAAAGGCTATGTCATCCGTACTCGGGAAGAGCTGGCCAAGATGGTGGGCCGGGGGCGGCAGCTGTGTGTGGATACCGATGAGTCCGGTGACAGCCACCGGGCCTACCTCGCGCAATTGCAGCGCATGCTGATCGCCGACACCAACCTGGGCGAAATTGCCGCGATGAAGATGACGGCGGCCGACGACGCAGGAGGGCGGGGCCGCACTGGCAAGACGCTGCCTGACTGGCCCGAACTGCAGTTGCGTGCCACACAGTTGCTGCGTGCACCTTCGCCCGCTGATTTTGGCGGGCGCTTCCAGACGCTGCACGACGAGCTGGCCCGCCACTGCGAGCAGACGCCCGACGCGACGCTGCTGGGCCTGATTTACCTGTCTGCGCAGGAAACGCGCATGTACAGCGCCACGCATTCGATGCTGGTGTGCTGTGTGTGCATGGTGGTGGCGCGCGAGATGCTGCGCTGGCCCGCCTCCCGCGTGCAGCAGCTGGGCCACGCGGCGCTCTCCATGAACATAGCCATGTCCGAGCTGCAGGACCAGCTGGCCCAGCAGACCCATCCGCTCACCGCCCAGCAGATTGCGGCGGTCGAGAGCCACGCGGAGCGTTCTGAGGCGCTGCTGCGCACGCTCGGCGTGGCCGACCCGGTGTGGCTGGAGGCGGTGCGCTGCCACCACCACCGCACCCCCGGCCCGCTGGCCAAGAAGACGGAGGCCCAGCAAATGGCCCGCCTGCTGCAGCGTGCCGACATTTTTGGCGCCCGCATGGCACCTCGCGCGGCCCGGTTGCCCATGCCCGTCACGGCGGCCATGCAGGCCAGCTACTACGACGAAGAGCACCAGGTGGACGAGGCTGGTGCTGCGCTCGTCAAGACCCTGGGTGTATACCCGCCCGGGGCCTTCGTGCGGCTGGCCAGCCAGGAGGTGGGCGTGGTCGTTCGCCGGGGCACCACGGCCACCACGCCCAAGGTGGCGGTGGTGACCAACCGTGAAGGCATGCCCACGGGCGAGCCCATTCCGCGTGACACCGGCATGCCCCCCTGGAAGGTCACGGGCGTGGTGGCTTTCAAGGACGTGAGAGTCAAGCTCTCGCTGGACCGTCTGCTCAACCTAGTCTGACCCCGCGCCGGGCTGCGGGCGCATCCCCCCACCTGCAGTGGGTGGGCTGGCACAGGCCCACGCCACCCAACGGCGCCCAGCGCCACTGGCGGGCAGCTTGTGCCCGGAATTTTCCCTCTCTTGCCACCACGACGGCAAACCTTCAGCCGTGCGACGCCTGTCGCCCCGTTCCCGTGCGCGCCCGCTTTACCCCTTTCTTTTGCAGGACTTTGAATCCGAGCGGTTCGCATTTCCGTAAACCAATCAGTCCAAATAAAAACTCATGTGGACAAAAAATGATGGAATGGTTAAATTGCCCATACCCACTGCGATCCCAAGTCCTATGAACACCTCTAACAGACGCTTTCTTTCGGCCGCCAGCCTTCTGCTGCTGGTCGCGGTGGCGGTCGGCTATGCCCCCCCGGTCCGCGCGGCGGGTTCCGAAAGCTGCCCGGCCACGCTGCAGCACACGTTTGCGAGGTTGCAGGACGAAAAGCCTCAGTCGCTGTGCCAGTACAGCGGCAAAGTGGTGCTGGTGGTGAACACGGCCAGCTTCTGTGGCTTTACGGGCCAGTACAAGGGGTTGGAGGAGCTGTACGCCCGCTACAAAGACAAGGGCCTGGTGGTGCTGGGCTTCCCGTCCAACGACTTTGCCCAGGAAAAAGGCAGCAACAAGGAGATTGCTGACTTCTGCGAAAACACCTTTGGCGTGAAATTTCCGATGTTTGCCAAGAGCAGCGTGAAGGGCCCCGAGGCTTCGCCGCTGTTCCAGCAACTGGCGCAGCTGTCGGGCACAGCGCCGCGCTGGAACTTCCACAAATACCTGCTGGGCCGCGACGGCAAGCTGGTGGACAGCTACTCCAGCCTGACCGCCCCAGACAACAAAGGCCTGGTGCGGGCCATCGAACAACAGCTGAACCAGCCTGTGCCCCGGTGACCGCCATGACTTCTTTACATTTCTTGAAAAAAAATACAGTGAGCCTCTGGAACTTCGCCAGCGTGACCCCACTCTATCCATTGCGCAAGACGATTGCGCAGCGTACAGTTTTAACGTTGCGAAGCCTTTCGGGCCCCCGGGTTCCGACTGACCTCCTGGAGCGCTTCTCCTCCCTCCCTCTCTTATTCGTTTCGGGACGCTTCGCAACCTTTTTATTCCGTGCACCGGCCAGAGGGAGCCGGTCATGAAAATCGCCATCATCGGCTCCGGCATCTCGGGGCTCTCGGTCGCGCACCAGCTGCGCGGCCAGGCGGACATCACGCTTTTTGAGGCTGGCGACTACTTCGGCGGGCACACCCACACGGTCGATGTCACGCTACCCGATGCCTCGGGCACCCCCGTCACCCACGGTGTGGACACCGGCTTTCTGGTGTTCAACGAGCGCACCTACCCCCACCTGATCCGCCTGCTGGCCGAGCTGGGCGTGGAGACCGCCAAATCCGACATGTCGTTCTCGGTGCAGGTGCCGGGCGCCCTGAGCGGCCCTGGCGGCGGCCGCGCGCTGGAGTGGAGCGGCACCAACCTCAGCACAGTGTTTGCCCAGCGCTCCAACCTGGTCAACCCGCGCTTTCTGGGCATGCTGCGCGACCTGCTGCGCTTCAACAAGCTCTGCACACGCATTGCCGAGCAGCAGGCCGAGGCGGCTCTGGCACAGCCGCTCTCGGACTTTTTGCGCGAGCACCGCTT
>Ga0160492_100310_pt1 | contig 33117 bp, 27 predicted proteins | sample DID2MG_FD_108258 | JGI IMG/M metagenome (GOLD analysis project Ga0160492, IMG submission 108258) | Enriched soil microbial communities from UW Madison campus, WI, USA - DID2877_E24_FP2 MG | ecosystem: Environmental > Terrestrial > Soil > Unclassified | place: USA: Madison, Wisconsin | collected... | reverse complement strand
TGCCTCGTCCTAAAATAGGTTGACACAAAAGTTGATTTATTATGGGATTTACCAATGATGGGAAGGACTATGCAAAGCGAACGCAACGGGACTACAGTTTAGCGTTCAAATTACAAGTGGTAGATGAGGTGGAAAAGGGCCATTTAACCTGGAAGCAGAGCCAGCGCAAGTATGGCATTCAGGGCAGAAGTACTGTTTTGGTATGGTTGAGAAAACACGGAACTTTGGACTGGACCAATAAAACACCGATGAAAAAGAAAGCTCCTCCCAAGACTTACATCTCCGAGTTAGAAGCAAAGATCAAACGACTGGAGGCTGAAAAGCAAATCCTCAACCGTGCGATCGATATAGCAGATCAAACCTTACAAACGGATATCCGAAAAAAGTACTTACCTCTGTCGCAGCAAGCTTCCGGGGAGCAGCAGGGGGACGATGCCGGTACAGTGTCAGACAAATAGCCAGTACATTAGGTTATAGCCGTCAGTATGTGTATAAGCAGGCCCGGGATCAGGCAGCAAAACAAGACAGACAAGCGGTGGTAAAGCGATTGGTTGATCGGGAGCGGAAGCAATTGCCTCGTTTAGGGACACGTAAGCTCTACCATCTGATCCGGGAAGATTTACAACAACAACAGTTAAAATTTGGCAGGGATCAACTTTTTATGCTGATGCGGTATTATGGCCTTCAAATCAAGCCCAGGCGGCGCTATACCCAAACTACGATGAGCAGGCATTGGCTAAGAAGATGGCCTAATATCATAAAAGGCAAGCCTGTTAACGCTGTCAATGAAGTGTGGGTGAGCGACATAACATACATAAAAACAAAGGAAGGGAACTGCTATTTGAATATGATTACCGATGCGTTCAGCAGGAAGATCGTGGGCTATGCTGTGGGGGATAATATGGAAACCTCCACCATGATCGATGCCTTAAAAATGGCTATAGCAGGCCGAAAACAAACCCATTTTCAAACCATCCATCACTCTGATCGCGGTATGCAATATTGCAGTAAAGAGTACAGGTTGCTCACCAGTCATAATAATATCAGGTTGAGCATGACAGAAAATGGAGACCCCTACGAAAATGCACTGGCCGAACGAATGAACCGTACAATAAAAGAAGAGTTTGGAATGGATAAAATCCTCAAAAGCAAAGAACAGGTCAGCGCATTGGTGGCAGAAAGTGTACGTTTATACAATCAAAAAAGACCGCATCTTGCGCTTGAAATGCGAACGCCGGAATCGGTATATAAACAAAAAATCCCGGCTACCTGAGGCAACCGGGACTATCTCTAAATCTGTCAACTTATTTTAGGACTATTCATTTTAAGTAATAGGTTATACGCATTGCTCCTGCCCTTGTCGAAGTACACTCACGATGTACGATTGAATTTCGAATTTTTACTTTTGAATTTTGATTTATTAACACCGTTAATTATATTTGCTCCGTTAATATAATTCAAGTGGGTATACAGGAACGCAAACGCAAACACAAGGAGGATCTCAAACAGCTCATCCTCGACGCAGCCAAAAAGCTGTTCATGAAGGACGGCTATGAGGCTACGTCTATCCGGAAAATTGCGGCCGAAATTGAATTCAGTCCCACCACCATCTATCTCTATTACAAAGACAAAGCTGAAATTTCCCACGCCCTGCACCAGGAAGGTTTTAAAATCCTCGGTCAGCAATTGAGTATTCTCCTGGTGATCGAAGATCCTTTTGAACGCCTCAAGGCCATGGGAAAAGTATACATGCAATTTGCACTGGAACATGGTGATTTCTATGAACTTATGTTCATCATGAAAGATCCGCTCCAAACCATTCACGATTGCGCAGACAATCATTGGGAAGAAGGACAACAGGCGTTTCGCCTCCTGCTTTCCGGCATCCAGGCCTGCCAGGAAGCCGGCTATTTCCGCTCCATGGATCCCGAGACTTTTTCCTTGGTTGTCTGGAGCACCATGCACGGACTCTGCGCCCTGCAATTAAAAGGACACCTGGACATGGTAGTAGCCCATAAAAATATTTTGCAGGACGTGGATAATGTACTGCAACACACATTTGAGACATTTATCAAGATGCTGGAAAAACTCCGGTAACTTTTTTTTGACCATAAATTAACAGTGTAAATAATGAGAACGGTATTCAGTAAAGCCTGCCTCGGGTTCTTGTTTTTACTTCCATCGGCAATCAATGCGCAAAATGAATTGCTGCAGCAATACATCGACAGCGCTTTTGCCAACAACATTGTACTGGAACAGAAAAACATTTCCCTCGAAAAAGCCAACGCAGCGCTCGAGATCGCGAAGAGCTGGAGCTACCCGGCCGTCAATTTTCAGTTCGGTTACCAGACGGCGGATGGCGGCCGCGATATCTACCTGCCACTCGGTGATCTGCTCAACGGTGTGTATGCAACGCTCAATCAACTCACCGCCAGCAACGCTTTTCCCCAATTGGAAAACCAACGCATCAACTTTTTGCCTAAAAACTTCTACGATGGCCGCATCCGCACTACTATGCCCATCATCAATGAGGATATCCGTTATGGTAAAAAAATAAGCCGTCAGCAAATATTACTCAGCGAGGTGGAAGTAGCTCTCTACAAACGCGAACTTGTCAAGAATATCAAGAGCGCCTATTACCAATACCTCACCGCGCAACAAGCTGTTGCTATTTATGAAAGTGCGCTCGAACTCGCACGCGAAGGTCAACGGGTGAATCAGAAGTTACTCGACAACGGCAAAGGCCTGCACGCTTACCTGCTCCGCTCCAACAGTGAAATCGAACAGGTGAACGCCCAGTTGTATCAGGCACGGCAGCAGGTGATAAACGCCCGCGCTTATTTCAATCTTCTACTCAACCGCGAACAGACGGCAGCTATCGACAGCAATTATAATTCAGCGGCTGCCCTCGATCAGATACAATCGACATTGATGGCACCGCCGTCCAGCGAACAACGCGAAGAGTTCCGTGCCTTACGCCAGGCACTCGCCATCAATGAAAACCTGCTGGAGATGAACAAGCGCTTTTATTATCCCAAGCTCAACGGCTTCCTCGATCTTGGTTCGCAATCGCAGAACTGGCAGTTCAACGGACAATCACGCTATTATATGCTCGGTGTACAATTGGATGTTCCCATCTTCGCCGGCTACCGCAATAAGTATAAGATACGGCAGGCCGAACTGGATGCGCGTGCATCAAGGCTCAACATCGAACAAACCCGTCAGCAATTACAACTGACCGGTACTACAGCGCATAACAACCTGCTGGCCTCCTGGCAATCGTTCCAGGCCACCACCAAACAACTCGAAGCCGCCGCGGCTTATCAACGCCTCATCGAACGCGGATACCGCGAAGGCACCAACAGTTTTATCGAAACCATCGACGCCCGCAATCAATACACACAGGCACAGCTTCAATACAACATCAATCAATACCGTGTGCTGATCGCCGCTGCCGCATTGGAAAGAGAAACCGCTTCTTTTAATCTGAAAAAATAATTGCCATGCATAAAACCACATTAGCCATTCTTGTGGCGCTTATGAGCACTTTCCTCCTGTCGTGTGGCAACGACAAAAAAACAGAACCGATACAGGACGATATTATCCCCGTCCGCATCATGCCGCTGCAACAGGATTCTTTACGCCAGGAAGTCAATACTTCCGGACAGTTTACCACCGACGACGAAACTATTTTATCATTTAAAAACGGGGGCATCATCAGCCGCATTTTTGTAAAAGAAGGCGATGCCGTGACCCGCGGACAAATACTGGCTACCTTAAATCCTACAGAGATCAATGCCATGGCCGAGCAGGCTTCGCTGGCTTTGCAGAAAGCACAACGCGATTATGAACGCGCACAAAATCTTTACCGCGACAGTGTGGCTACACTCGAACAATTACAGAATGCCAAAACAGCTTACGACGTGGCACGTCAGCAAAACAGCAGCGCCGGCTTCAACCGCGTTTATACGGAGATCCGTTCCGTCTCCAGCGGCTATGTGCTTCGCAAATTTTCCAACGAAGGACAGGTGGTAGGTCCGGGTACGCCTGTATTGCAGATCAATGGCGCCACACAGGGCCAATGGTTGTTGCGCACAGGCGTGAGCGATATACAATGGGCGATGATTAAAACAGGTGATAAGGCCATGGTGTCAACCGATGCATTGCCCGGGCAACAATTCCCCGCCATTGTTTCAAAAAAATCGGAAGGCATCGACCCCATGAGTGGCACATTCAATGTGGAAATCGAGATCACCGGTAAGGCACCTGCAGGACTGGCAGCCGGCCTTTTCGGCAAAGCCGTTATTTATCCCACCCGCGTCACCAATGCATGGCCTATTCCTTACGATGCCCTGCTCGATGGCAACGGTAATGAAGGTTATGTATTTGTAACCGATGACAACAAAACCGCCCGCAAAGTAAAAGTGCAGATCGCACGTATAGAAAATAACCAGGTATTGATCAGCAGCGGACTGGAAAATGTCCGCTCATTGATCATCTCCGGCAGTGCTTACCTGAATGACGGTTCCAAAATAAAAATCAACTGAAACCATACTGAGTATGAAAATAGCGCAATACGCGATAAAGAATTACCAGTTCACACTCATCATGGTGCTCATGATCGTGTCGGTTGGTATTTCCACGGTACTGACCATGCCGCGCTCGGAAGATCCTGAACTGAACGCCCCGATGTTCCCCGTGGTAGTAGTGTATCCGGGTACGAGTCCTAAGGACATGGAAGAACTGGTTGTAAAACCATTGGAGAAAAAATTATACGGCCTCGACAATATCAAGCGCATCAAGACCAGCATTCACGATGGTCTGGCCCTGCTGTTTGTTGAATACCGTTTCAACAGCAACGTAGACGACAAATACCAGGAAGTGGTGCGGGAGGTAAGTGCCATGCGATCGCAGCTGCCACCCGATCTGTACAGCATCGATGTGCAAAAGATTGATCCGTCGAATGTGAACATCCTGCAGATGGCGCTGGTAAGTGAAAATGCACCGCGTGATAAATTACGCAAGGCCGCCGAAGACCTGGAAGAGGTATTGGAAAAAATTCCCTCATTGAAGAATGTGGAGATACAAGGCATTCCCGATCCTACCATCCGCGTTGACCTTGCGTTGGATAAACTGGCGCAACTGCATCTGCCGGTAACCGTTGTGGCCGGGGCACTCCAGGGCGAGATCACCAATATCCCCGGTGGCAGCATCAACGAAGGCAGTAAGTCTTTCAACATTAAAACCAATGGCAGTTACCAGAGCATCGGAGAAATTGAAAACACGGTGCTGGCAACAGGCACAGGCCGCACGATCTTCCTGAAAGATGTGGCGAAAGTTTATTTCGATTATTCGCAGGAGAAACACATTACACGGCTAAATGGCCATCGTTGTATCACGATCATTGCGGCTTTGAAAAAGGGAGAAAATATTTCTACCGCACAGAAAGAATACCTGAAGCCGATCAATAGTTTCAAGGAGAAATTACCCGCCAACATGGACCTGGTGTTACACTTCGATCAGGCCGATAATGTCAACAGCCGGCTTGGTCATCTGGGAGTAGATTTTATGATCGCGATCGGATTGGTGTTGCTTACCTTGCTGCCATTGGGTATGCGCGCGTCACTGGTAGTGATGATTGCGGTGCCGCTTTCGTTGGGCATCGGTATTATTTTTATCAACCTGCTGGGCTATAACCTCAATCAGTTGAGTATCGTAGGTCTGGTGGTGGCGCTGGGACTTCTGGTGGATGACAGCATCGTGGTGGTGGAAAATATAGAGCGGTGGATGCGCAACGGTTATTCACGCCTGGAAGCAACATTAAAGGCAACAAACCAGATCGGTATGGCCGTGCTGGGTTGTACCGCCACGCTGATTATCGCTTTCATGCCACTGGCCTTTATGCCGGAGTCGAGCGGTGAATTTATCCGCAGTCTTCCGGTTGCGGTGATCGCTACTATCTTTGCCTCGATGATCGTGGCGCTGACGATCGTGCCGTTTCTTTCGAGCCGGTTGTTAAAGCCACACGCGAATGAGCACGGCAACTTTTTCCTGCGCGGATTGCAAAAACTTATTCATGGCACTTATGCAAAACTGCTCGACCGTGCCCTGAAACATCCCTGGAAATCGCTGGGGGTGGGCGCGGCGATTTTTGTCGGTTCGTTGCTGCTGATCCCTGTTATCGGATCGAGCCTTTTCCCCGCTTCGGAGAAACCGCAATTCCTGATCGATATCACGGCACCGCTGCAATCAAATATTTATCACACCGACTCGCTGACGAAGCAGATTGAAAAAGAACTCCGCAAAATTCCTGAGATACGGTATTTCGCATCCAATACCGGAAAAGGCAACCCGCGTATTTATTACAACGTTAACCAGCAAAATGAGCAGAGCAATTTTGCTGAAATCTTTGTGCAACTGCAACCGGATGTACGCCCTGATAAAAAAATAGCGATCATTGAAATGCTCCGCAACCGGTGGACACCTTATCCCGGAGCAAAAGTGGAAGTAAAGAATTTTGAGCAGGGACAACCGATGATCTCGCCGGTGGAAGTACGGTTACTGGGAGAAAATCTCGATACACTCAGCAAACTGGCTTCCGAAGTGGAAACCCTGCTGAAACAAACCGAGGGTACTATTTATGTCAACAATCCCATCCGCAACCTGAAGTCTGACATACGTGTATTTATCAATAAGGAAAAAGCGCAGATGCTGGGCGTGCCGACTGCCAACATAACGCGTACCGTGCGGATGGCCGTGGCGGGTTTGCCTGTTGGCAATTTCACCAATCCCAACCGTGATAACGATGATTACACGATCGTGCTGGGCGTACCGGGCAAGTCCTATCCCGATCTTACCGTGTTTGACAACTTGTATGTAAACAATGTGCAGGGAAAAGCCATTCCGCTGAATCAACTCGCAACGATCGGTATGGAAACTTCACCCTTACACATCAATCACTTCAATAAAACGAGGACCGTATCGGTTACGGCTTTTGTGCGCAAAGGTTACCTGAACTCGGAAGTGATCGACGCCGTGATAGCCAAACTGAATCAGAAAAAACTGCCCGATAACTACCGTTATGAAATGGGTGGTGAAGTAGAGGGGAAAAGTGAATCCTTCAGCGGGTTTGGTAAGATCATTCTCGTGACCGTGTTTATGTTCATTGCCGTGTTGGTATTGCAGTTCCGCACCTTCAAGAGCACGCTGATCGTGTTGTCGGTCATTCCGTTGGGTATTGTGGGCGCGGTGCTGGCATTGCTGGTCACCGGCAATTCATTATCCTTTGTGGCAACGATTGGTATTGTGGCACTCGCAGGTATTGAAGTAAAAAATACGATCCTGCTGGTTGACTTTACGAATCAATTACGGGCAGAAGGCAAACCGTTAATGGAAGCGATCGAAGAGGCAGGTGAGGCAAGGTTTCTGCCGATCATTCTTACTTCTCTTACAGCCATCGGAGGTTTACTGCCTATTGCCCTGTCCAGCAATCCGTTGATTTCACCGCTGGCGATTGTAATGATCGGAGGTTTGATCAGTTCTACGTTGTTGTCGAGGATCGTAACCCCGGTTATTTATAAACTGATGCCACCGAAGGTGGAGGTAAGGTCTAAGGTGTAAGGCTTAAGGTTGAAGGCGTAAGGTTTTAGGTAATAGGTTTTAGGTCATAGGTTATTCGCAGAAGCGTTCGAAGGCATGTGAAACCGGCGTTGCTTTTCACGCAAAGCTACATAAGGAGCAAAGACGCAAAGATTCACCTAAAACCTATTACCTAAAACCCATTAACAATTGACCATTCACGCCTATTTTTGTAAAAACAACGATAGCTATGTACCAGACACTTCTTGTTTCCCTGGAAGAAAATATTCTGACCGTTACCATCAATCGTCCCGACAAACTGAATGCGTTGAATAAATCGGTGATCGAAGAGTTGGAAAAAGTAGTCGATGATGTGTACAGCAATCCTGATATCAAAGCGGTAATACTTACAGGCAGCGGGCCCAAGTCGTTTGTTGCAGGTGCCGATATCAGCGAATTCAGCAGCCTGGATGCCAAAGGTGGTGAAGCATTGGCGCGTCACGGACAGGAAACAGTATTTGACCGTATCGAGCATTGCCCCAAACCTGTTGTAGCGGCCGTGAACGGCTTTGCCTTAGGTGGTGGTTGTGAACTGGCGATGGCCTGTCATTTCAGACTGGCTTCGGAAACCGCACGTTTCGGTCAGCCCGAAGTAAACCTTGGTTTGATTCCAGGTTATGGCGGTACACAACGCTTAACGCAATTAATAGGCAAAGGGCGGGCCATAGAAATGTTGTTATCCGCCAACATGATCGACGCCGCTACGGCGCATCAGTATGGCCTGGTCAATCATGTGACAACCGCAGAAGAATTATTACCCAAAACAAAAGCCATTCTTCAGACGATATTGAGCAAAGCGCCATTGGCCGTTGCCGGCTGCATCGAAGCGGCGAATGCCGTGTATGACGAAAAAATAAATGGTTACGATACAGAGATCCGTTTGTTCGGCGAACTGTTTGATACCGCCGATGCGAAAGAAGGCATTGCGGCGTTTCTGGAAAAAAGGAAAAGTATGTTTCAGGGGAAATAATCTTGGCGACTTAATTTCTTTGCGGCTTTGCGTGAAAAGCAACTCCGGTTCACGCAAAGCCGCATAAGGAGCAAAGACGCAAAGACAGTCTATTATCTTTTCAGAAAGTCTTCAACCACCCCTGCTACCGGATGCGGCGCCTTGAACTGACAGCCCAAAACTTTCGCAAAAGTCGCGGCCATTTGTTGCAACAACAGCGGTTGGCTGTTGCGCTGCTCTCCTCCCGCGGCAACGCCTTTGCCCCAGCCGGCTACCCAGATCTCTGAAGCATCCTGCACACCCGATCCATGATCGGTCCATTGACGTTTAATAATATCACCACGGCCATGATCTGTTGTTAAAAAGATGGCCGTTTTGTTTTTATACTGCGGATCGTTCTGAATAAAAGTCCACAACTCCTGCAACCATTTATCTACTTGTTTTGCTGCATCCAGGTAAGAACGGTACTTACCGGCATGTGCCCACTCATCCGTTTCTCCATAACCGATATACAATACCCGTGGACGTTTTTGCTGCAGGTATTCCAGCGCGGCATAATGCGTAAAGACATCGAGACATTCCGCATCACCCCATGGCCGATAGCTGTCGCGCAGCATGCGGTGCAACAACAATTGATTGGTGGTAAGATTTTTCCCTGCCAATGTATCGAACGCGGAAATCACAGGGAAACCCACACGTGATTGCGCTAATATTCTGTCAAAAGCATTCCATGAGCCAAACGCCGCCACCTTTCCTTTAAAACCCGGTTGGTTGTGTAAAAATTCAAGGACGTGGAGGTTGGAGTTTTCCGGATAACCATTGCTGTTGATAGCGGTATCAACAAACCCTGTAAGGAGTTCGCTGTAACCCGGATAGCTGAACCAGTACGGGTTGGCATTATTGGCTTTGCTGCCGGTGAGGCGGTTGCCATAAATGCGTCCTTCTTTTTCCATCAGTGACCACAGAAACGGCATCAGCTTCTTTCGCCGCTCCTTTGCATCGGCATGCCAGTAGTTAGCAACAATATAAGCGCTGTCTTCTTCATTGAAGGCCGGATCACGGGCCAGTGCGGTATCCATTCCACCAAATACTTCCTGCCAGCGAAGTCCGTCGGTAGTAACAATGATCAGGTTTTCAGCGGTGCGTTGTGCGGTGGCAACAGCACAGCCGACCACCATAGCCAGGATCAGGTAAAGGAGGCGCATACGGAAGTTTTAGAAGCTAAAAATAACCAATCGGGGGCAGTTTCGATAGGGTAAAAAGCGCCCGGAGCTCGGGTTCCCGATCACACTGCCTGAAGTGTCATTTTCGTATTGATTTCAACCATTGCTTTCGTACCGCCGTAATTTCTTTTCGCAATCCTGAATTGGCCACCAATTGACTCCAGGCGTCGTGCAATACTGTATAGCCCCTGGTTGCCGGAATCCGTTGTGTCTTCGTATCCTATTCCATCATCCGTTACTTCGATTTGCAGGCCATTGCTGTGTTGAAAAACTATTCCGGCATTTTGCGCCCGGGAATGTTTGATAATATTGTTGACCAATTCCTGGATTACTCTGAAGAGCATCAGTTGCAATTGTTGTGAGAGATGATGTGCATTACTGTTTTTGTCAACGACAGAAATAGTTAACAGTCTTGCTTCGTTGATTTCACTGGCAAACTGCTCGGTGGCTTTAATTATTCCCTCTTTTTCCAGTATGGAAGGAAGAAGGTTGTGGGCGATGTGCCGGACGTCGGCATGCGTATTTTCCAAAATCCCTTTGACTTTCGAAAGCTGTTCCATTCGTTTTTCCTCGGGAAGGTGTGGAATAGACTCCAGGCTCATTTTGGCTGCGCCGATCATGGCGGCAACACCGTCGTGCAGTTCATGCGAAATGCGGTTACGTTCACGCTCTTCCCCTAAAATGAATGCATTCAGCATGGCGTTTTCCTTCTCCTGCTGCAACTGTTTCAATCTCAGCTTTTGTGTTTTCCTGTTGTAGATGAAAATACCGCCCAGTAGTGAGGCCAGCAAGGCGCCGCCTAAAATTGCATACAGCAGTTTTGATTGCTGTTGCTGGATCTTCAATTCCTGCGCTCCTATCTGCTTTTCTTTCTTCTCGGTTTCGTATTTCGTCTGGTATTCGTGCAGGAGTTGCTGGTTGCTGATCACATTTAAAGAATCTTTGATCAACACATACTCTCTGAGGTATTGGGCCGAAAGTTTATAATCACCACTTTCATTTGCTATTAATCCAAGATGTCTGATGGCTTCTGTGTAGTCGTGGTCAGCCGGATTTTTTTCCATCAACCGGACGGCTTCCAGTAAATTTTCCCTGGCTTCGGTATAGCGTTTCATTTCACCTAAGAGCACTCCTTTCATCATTTGAGCTTTCGCCACATAATTGGACCTGCCGCTTTTCCGGGCAAGTTCCAGTGATTGGTTCAGGTAATGGAGTGCGGAATCGGGCCGGGTGCCCGACAGGTTGGCGCCCATGACATAGTTACCATACACCTGCGCTGTAATGCTTTTAGCTTTCTGTCCCCAATCGATGGCCCTGCCGGCCCAGAGCATCGAAGAGTCGAGTTTTCCCAGTTCATGATAGCAGGTGGCCAGGTTGCCCGCCAGAACTGCCACCCGGCTGTCGTCGAGCGCATTCAATTCTTTTAATTCATTAAAGGCCTGCAAATAGTAATGAATAGCGGATCGATAATCATTTACGCTGGTATAAACAGAGGAGAGATTGATTTTTGCAAAGGCCGACGACTTCTTATTACCTGTTTTGTCTATGACTTCAATATTTTTTTTGATGTACACAATCGTTGAATCAATTTTACCCATGTAGTAAAAATTCATCGCCGTATTGGTCTGGATTTCCGCATCGAGGTCCTTCACGCGCACATCGGTATAATTCATTTTCGCCAGAGATGCTGTGGCACGATTCAAAAAATACTGTGCTGAATCGAATTTTTCCAGGTAAGAATAGGACTTCGCTATTTCAACTTCTATGCATCCGGGGCAATTTCCATTTGCCTGTGCCAGGCGGTAAGCTTCCAGGAAATAGTTGATACAGTTTTCGCCGCCTTCTGTCCAGCAGCCGGTGCCATTCATCACCAGCTCCTTCTCTTTTCCGGCAAGAAGATCCCTGAATCCCTGGGCGCAGAGCTCACCCGTGGCGCACAAAAGCAGAAAAAATGTAACAACTTTCTTCATAGTTGAAATTTTCAGAGATTAACCAGACCCTCCATAATGGCTTTTTTTACCATGCCGGCAATATTCCGGGTATCCATTTTCAGCATAATATTTCCCCGGTGCGTTTCAATGGTTTTCTCTGAAAGACAGAGTTGCTCCGCAATTTCCCTGGTGGTCTTTTCCTGAACGATGAGTTGTAAAATCTCTTTTTCCCGCTCAGTAAGTTCTACTTTGTTTTTCGCTGTTTGCGTTTCAAAAAAAACCTGCTGCGTTTTAGAACTAAAATATTTCTCGTTATTGGTTACCGCCTTTAAGGCTCTTTCAATATCATCCCTTCCGTCAATTTTCAGTAGATACCCGTCAAAACCTGCATTGACAGAGGACTTGATAGTTGCCGCATCCGATTGACTGGTCAACGCAATTATTTTCATATCAGGCATCATCTGTTTGATCTCCTGGATGATTTCGCGGCCATCGTGTTTTCCAAAATGGATGTCGAGAAACAACACATCAAATTTTTCCCTTTCCAGCGTCTTCTTCAGCCCGACATAATCTAATACACTTTTTGTCTCTTCCACAAAACCGAAAGTAGAGAGCAGCACTTCCAGGCCATCCAGGACCAGGAAGTGATCATCTGCAAGCAGTATTTTCATTTAACTAATTTTAGATCTCAGGTTGGTTCTAAAATTAGTCATTTTTCGGAGCGGCCGGGAATTTGTCTTTACCCCGTATCAGGTTGTCAGATGCCGGTTCAATAAATAAAATCTTCTTTTGCAATTCCCACCGTCTGAAAAACAGGATAATGCAGGGTAATGGTGCCCTGGTACTTTTTCCATTTCTCCGGGTCTTCTGCGTCGGCGGGATAGCCGAGATGGCCCGCTACTTTAATGATCGTTTTTTCATTGCTCATAGAAACGATCGTTCCTTCCGCATCAAACGACATCATTGTCTCCATACCATTTCCAATAATTTTCATCAGGGAAAGTGTGAAGACTTTACCATCGCCGGCATTTGTTTTACCGTGGATCGGCCGCAGCGTTGTAAGGTCTGTTGCCGAAAACCCGATGAGCAGATTATCCGGCCGTTCACCGGTTGCGTTAACAGTAATCACTATTTCGTCCCTGGCTGCGGCAATGCTGCCGAAGCCGTCTTTAAAACGTGCGCCTATATTTTCACCATCCAGGAGCACATCGATATCAACGTTGTTTCTCTCAATAGTACCTCCATCCCGGGTATCCGGCTCTTTGCCGGAAAGGGCTTCAATGGCTCTCTCTGCTCTCAATGCGGAGGGTTCTTTTTTCTTTTCCCCGCATCCTGAACATACAAGCAGGACGGAAAACAAGATCAGGAGTAGTCTTTGCATTTGTTTCGGTTTGAAACGCTGTGTTCTTATGCGTTGGTGAATACAACGGTTACTTACATTTATTCAGGACGATCCTGGCCAATTCGATAGCCACCGACTTATTCTTTTCATTGTCCTCACTGACATTGCTGTGGATCATGAACTGTACGCCATTTTGCAGCACTACAAGTTCCCTGCTTACTGTATTCCACCGTGCAGCATCACCCAAACCGTCTATAGTCCGGTATCCGCGGGATACATCTTTTATAATATCCAACATCTCTCCGCCGGTTTTTTTGATCTGGTCGTTGCTCACATTTTTCTCCCTGGCCTTCGCCAAGGCTGCATCAGCATCCGGGGTACCGGTATTACCTGCTGTCACATCATTCAGAGAGCCTTCGGCCACCTTCATTTCTTCATCCGTTATCACCCTGTACGTGCTTTCAAAAGCTGACAACGATAGGGGCTTGATATTTGAAATACTTATTACGTCAGGCATTGCCAGCTTCTGACCGATCTGGGGAATGGTCTGGATCCTGCCATTGGCAAACCTGTACTCGAAACGGTGATGCTCAGGGTTTTTCAAAACAGTGGAACTCTTCGTCGTCATCACCTCTTTTGAAAAGCCGGTAACAGCGGATACTTCGTCTCCGCTAAGGATTTTGTCGTATCCGGTTTGATAGCCCAGCAGGCACTTATTACCGCCGGAAGCGGCGGGATCTGTTTTTCTCCGGCCTTCCGCATTTTCGATGGCTTCATCAAGATCTATCTCTCCGGAAGCGGATTTTGTTTTTTTGTTATCAGCACAAGAGATCAGCACCTGCAACAGGCAAAGGATCAGGAAATACTTCATCTTCATTAGTATACGTTTGGCGGTTGATAAAAATTCTCCGGCTGGTTGCCGCGAACACAGCTTGTAGTGAGTAGTTTGTTCCGGTTTATGATCAGATTGATTTATAGATGTAGGTCACCTCATACTGTAACGATCCGTTGGCGACAGCGAAAATGGATTTTGTAACATATCCATCCGCATCGAACGTATTGGTGTAGGGATTTGCCTGGGCGATATTGTCGTCGAAAAGGGAAGTGACCGGATACGTCGTTATCTCAACAGTTGTCAATCCCGCAACACCGTACCACAAAGCAGGAATCCATTTCTTATTGGCTACATTGTAAAGCGGCCCTTTTTTGGTTTTGTCAAACGTAAAAGCGTATTCATTACCCGAAGCTGTAATTACAGATACATCGTCCGCTTCGTTCAATATAAAACGGTTGCCGTTTACCGCATTTGTGTATTGATTGAACTGCTGATTATAGGAAAAGTTTGTGATATCATCATAATAAGAATCGTAATAGCTGGCATAACGACCGTTTACATACCCGTATTTCACTTCATAAACCGGGTCTCCTCCGGAGGTAAAGTCGTACATGGAGGAGACAGGAATATTGTTTTGATAGCTATATGTATAGCTATAGTGCAGCACATTTTCATTAAAGGTGGCTATTTTAGAAATTTCTTTTTTGTTGTTGTATTCAAACGTGATTTTATTATTCAACACCTGTCCTGTTGACGTGGTTGTTTTTTTAATTTCAATCCTGTCGATTACCCTGACAGTTTCTGCCGATCCCCGCTTGTCATTTTTCCGGCACGAGAATAAAAAGAGGCTTGCCAGTAGTAAAGAAAAAAAATGTCTCATGATTACTATTTAAAGAATATTAAGGATCAATCGATATTTTGTGGAGTTAACACAATCGTTCCTCCACCCGATACATTCGTACCGGTACCCCATGTGCCTTCCAACTTTCCGGTAGCGGGATTATAGGTCGCCTGCATAGAGAATGTGCCACGGCCGATATATTGGTAAATACAGGTGATGGTTTTATCATTAATGGCAGGACGACTCAATGAAAGGCCGGTTTCGGAATTATTATTGCACAGTAAACTATTCTCATAGCCTACTACTACCACTACGGAATTGTCTTCAATGATCAGGTGATAAGGATAACCTGACGGACCATATTCTCCTTTCCAGTGGCCTTTTAAAAGACCGGCTCCTGAAGTACCGGGAATATGTTTCTGCCCATTAAACGCTCCTACTGTTGCCACGCCGTTGGAAGATTTAACCACACCATTGATTATTTTTCCCGTTGCGGGCACATAGGTGCCCTCCCATTTACGTCCGAAATAATCGAACCTGATTATGTGTGTATTCTGGTCATAGGTGTAGGGAGTGGAGTTGATATTAAGATTGCTCCCTGCTGCAATGGTTGAATGAATAGTACCAGCCTCATTGCCATAAAATACCCGGCCATTTTCAAAAAGAAAATTTTCGGGCGTACTGCTGAAGCTTGTTGCCATTTCAAACAAGCCTTTGAAGGCATAAACAGGCTGAGGATCTGGCTTATCGTTCTTGCGGCACGAAAACGCGAAGATGGCTACGGCAAAAACTGTCAGGATTTTTTTCATTTATCTCGTTTTTTAAAGGGTTTAATGGTTGAAATGGCCCGGCTTTAATACCGGTATGCTTTTTTAATTTTAGAGTCTTGGCACGTTGGGTTTAGGCTTATCCTCCAACCGTGGTACATTGGGTTTAGGCTTATCCTCCAGCCGTGGTACATTGGGTCTAGGCTTATCCTCCAGCCGCGGTATATCCGGCTTAGGATCTTCCAGGCGGGGCACGTCTGGTTGGGGATTTTTGCCTGGCTCAACCGGTAGAAGATCATCGCCGGGCTTCACAGGTAGCAGGTCGTCGCCATCTTTTCCTGTAGGATTTACGGGCAGCAGGTCATCGTCCTGTGCTGGTCCTTCTGTGCCGTCCCAGGGGTCTTTCCACTCGTTCGGTTTCACGCAGGTGTAGGTGATGGGAATTTTATTGACGCAGGGTTCTTTTGTGGGCACTTTGATGGTAACCGTGAACAGACCCTCGATTTTCTTTTCGCTGATGATTTGCACATCAAATTTTAAACTGACAAAATCGTTTCCCAGATGAGCTTTGTACAAATCTGGCCTTATACGTTGCCACTTCACATTAGGATTGTTCATCAGGAAACGGGCATGGAAGGGTTTGGGAAAGTTAACCTCACCCGATTGCGACATGCCCTGCAACATCGACTTAAACATATTCGACTCCTGACCGTAACAGATATCGCCGGTTACTGTACCGATCTTAATCTGCCAACCTCCGTCCAGTGGCTGGAAAGTTGGATTGAACGGATAAATCATGGTAAAGCCATCTCCGCCGTAAAACTTATCCAGTTGTGAGCGTGTCATCTTTGTTTCTACGTATTGCTCCCACTTACCGTCGATCTTAACGTCTACCAGTATGGCGTTTTCGGGAAGATTTTCGTAGTAGCCATTGCTATTTCCCTCCGCCATATCATAGTCGCTTGCATCTGCTTCGGAAATCTGAAACGTACAGCCACCTCCCATTTCGCAGTTGGCGGTAATGAGTTTCTTTCCGTAAGACGCGGAGGAAAACAGTAAAAAGAGTGACAGGATAGTTAGTCTCATTCTGATAATTTTAGTGGGTCGCTAAAAATGAATTTTGTGAGTTCAACAGCTTTCTTGCGGCTTGCTTTTTCATTTTCCATATTCGTTGTTACGGTAAACGAAATCCCCCGGGCGTAAACGTGAAGGGCATTTACAGGTGTTTCCCAGTAGGCTGCCTCTCCTACATTTTCCACCTCATCGAATTGCTGCAGTCGTGCATTTTCGGCCAGGTACCTGGCCTCACTGATGGCGATGTCCGCATCGATGTTTTCATCTTTGGTGATGCTGTTTATTTCTTCTTGCACTGATGCTTTACCCGCGAACTTTTTACGAAAATTTTCTTCCGAAGTTTTCTTTACAAACCCCAGTCCCAAAGAACTATGCCCCTCGAGCTGTAATTCTTTTCCGCCTGTCGTTTTCACTGACTTTTTTTCTCCGTTCGGCCAACTGAAGACGATTGTCCTTTTCGACACATCAGCAGAAAAATTTTCCTGGTATGTTTTGAGTTTAGTGGCCTCTGTGCCGGCTATTCTGGCAATGCGTTCCCTGTCGATCGCCTTTGGGTCTTTCATGATGGCTGCCAGTTGGCTGTATTCAAATGTGGCGGGAACAACGGCGGATTCCTGTTTGTCGTTACAGGCCAGCAGCAGCATAACGGCAACCGGAAAAATTGCTTTTCGCATGGCGCTATAGTTTGATAAATTCAACCCGGCGGTTCTGTGCTTTGCCGGAGGTGGTGTTATTCGATTGTACAGGCTGGCTTTCTCCTTTCCCATCGGCCTCGATCCGGTCAGCATTTATTCCATAAAAATTGATCAGTGCATTTTTAACCGATAAAGCTCTTTTTTTCGATAGCAGGAGGTTGCTGTTTGCATCGCCGTCGCTGTCGGTATGGCCAATTATCTTCACCCTCACTGCCGGGTTATCCTGTAATACAGTGGCAATTTCTTTTAATACCGTTCCGCTTTCAGGTTTGATGTTATCGCTGTTTACATCGAACAGAATGCCGTTGGTAACAAATTTTCCCTCGGTAATCAATTTGCTTCTGGTATCCTCCCCTGCAATGGCATACCGGATATTCGTCATCAACAGTTCACAATCATCAAAAAAACGTCTGAAAAATGCCATCCGGTAAGTCTTATTTTCCGCAAAAAACCGCGGCATGTCCACGAGTTTATCTTCGTTCAGGTATACACGCAGGCGGCCTTGTTGTCTCCAGACAGCTACTTTGGCAAATCGCTTTCCGTTCTGGGACCATTGCGGCATAGGGATATCATTATTAATCTCGGCACCACCGTTGGCGGGTAAGACTTGAACGGAGGCCAGGTCTGCGCCCGGATGCAGGTATAGAATGGAGGATGCCTCACCAAAAAACACATCTTTGAAAAGCTGGTCTTTATCGGTGGTAAAGTTCAGCCCGAGCCCGGAATAGTTATTACCGGGATTGCCCACCAGGGCCACTTCAAATTCCAGCGTGAAGTTGTCAGGCAGTTCCTTAATGCGCTCCGGGATAAATACGCCGTTCTTGGTCATGGATAACCACTTGCCGTTTTTGCCGTCTACATTTACCACTTCGCCGCTTGCATTGGTATTAAACTCTGCAGGAAAATCGCCAATGTTCAGTCGCTGAAAATCATCAAAATATAAAACCTGTGTGCCCGGAACAAAGTCGAATTTCGAGTTTGGTTTAACGGAGGGATTGCTACCATTGTTTCCGCTTCCGGAGTTGGAACCAGTGGCCGGGGTATTGCTATTTTTATCTTTTGTTTTTTTGTCTTTCTTTTTGAAAATACTGCCAATACCTTCTTCAACCTTATCGAGGCTTTTGTCGATGGCTTTGTCAGTAGCCCCGTTGGTTCTGTCTTCCACTTTTCGTTTGGCTGTTTGCTTGGGGTTAATGATTTGAGCGCCTGCTGAAAAGCAGACTGTCAATGCAATAAAAGTTATTAACGTTTTCATATCCTTCAATGCTTTAGGTTTATAAAGCAAAAATGAACAGAAAACAATCCGCTCTTATCGGGGGAAACCGGGGAAATTGACTTCAGGGTTTTCCCTGAACGATCCTGAACGATCATAGGAGCAGGCGATGTCAATCGATTTATTACCGGGGCGCTGCCTTCCGGCAATCTGCCCGATCTTATAACGGGCAGCCCTGCACCTCAAATGGCTCAAAACTTATAACTTAATACTTACAACTTATCACCTAAAACCTACCTTTGTGGCCATTTTTCAACAAAAGCCAGTAATACATGCAATACAGAACAGAAAAAGACACGATGGGCGAAGTGAAAGTACCCGCCACCGCGTACTATGGTGCACAGACCCAGCGAAGCATCGACAACTTCCGTATCGCCGAGGACATCAACAAGATGCCTAAAGAAATTATCCGCGCATTTGCTTACCTGAAAAAAGCTGCGGCCATCACCAACTTTGAAGCGGGCGTTTTACCTGCGGAGAAATCAGCACTCATCGGTAAAGTATGTGATGAAATACTGGAAGGAAAACTGGATGAGTATTTTCCACTTGTTGTATGGCAAACCGGCAGCGGCACCCAAAGCAACATGAACGTGAATGAGGTAGTGGCGTACCGTGGCCACGTACTCAACGGAGGCAACCTCGAAGACAAAGAAAAATTCCTGCATCCCAACGACGACGTGAACAAATCACAGTCGAGCAACGATACCTTCCCTACCGCCATGCACATTGCGGCCTATAAAATTTTACTTGAAACCACCATTCCCGGTATCGAGAAACTGCGCGACACGCTCCTGAAAAAAAGCAAGGACTTTATGCAGGTGGTGAAAATCGGCCGTACACACTTCATGGACGCTACGCCACTTACATTAGGCCAGGAGTTTAGCGGCTATGTATCACAACTCGACCACGGCCTGCGTGCATTGAAAAATACCCTGCCTCACCTGAGCGAGCTCGCATTGGGTGGCACCGCCGTTGGCACCGGCATCAACACGCCTCCGGGTTATTCGGAGAATGTTGCCAAACATATCGCTCAACTCACCGGCCTGCCTTTCTTCACGGCTGAAAATAAATTTGAAGCACTCGCCGCACACGACGCGATCGTTGAAGCACACGGTGCATTGAAAACAATCGCCGTAAGCCTGATGAAAATCGCCAACGATATCCGCATGTTGTCATCCGGTCCGCGTAGTGGCATCGGTGAAATTTTCATCCCGGATAATGAGCCGGGTTCTTCTATCATGCCAGGTAAAGTAAACCCTACACAATGTGAAGCGCTTACCATGATCGCTGCGCAGGTGTTGGGAAATGATGTTGCCATCAACGTTGGCGGTGCAATGGGACATTTTGAACTGAATGTGTTCAAACCCGTAATGATCTACAACTTCCTGCACAGTGCTCGCCTGATCGGTGATGGTTGCGTTTCCTTCAATGATAAATGTGCAACAGGCATCGAACCGATCGAAAGCAATATCAAAAAACACGTGGACAATTCCCTGATGCTGGTAACCGCGCTCAACACCAAAATCGGCTATTACAAGGCCGCAGAGATTGCCCAGAAAGCCCATAAAGAAGGCACTACACTGAAAGAAATGGCGATCAAACTTGGTTATGTAACCGCTGAAGAATTTGACCAGTGGGTGATTCCCGCCAACATGGTTGGCCAGATCTGATACACGTAGAACCCCGATAGTAAAAAGTGAAGAACGGCCTGTTCTTCACTTTTTTTTGGCCCCTGCCTCTTGATATTCTGGTTTTTTTTAACCTAACTTACTTCAAATCCCTTCCACATGAAAAACCTGCATAACATCAACCAGGCGCCGTCTCCGAGCGGGCCATCTATTTCCCCCTATTTGCAATTCCTGTTGTTGTCCGGCTCCACGATGATCAGCCGCGTGTTCCTGACACCCGAAGCAAACCCTTACCTGTCGCAGTTTTTCCCGAATCAGCAGGCACCCGTGTTATTGCCCGGTCTTCCGGAAGCAGGCAAAGACTGGTTCGGTAATTACGAATAAGACCGATAAAAAAAAGCTGCCCGAAGGCAGCTTTCATCCATGATCCTATCTGAAGTAAACCAATTTCTGGGTTCTTAACGGACGGCCGTTGCCGTCGTACAATTGAAGTATATACATGCCCTGATTGAACGAGGTAATGTCTACTTCAAAATCGTTGCGGAAGCTTTGCGTTTGTTTCAGTACTCTTCCTCCCAGATCACAGAGATCTGCACGCAACGGTTTGGCAAATACCGCCTCACCATGAATGTATACACGTCCGGGTGTGGGGTTGGGATAAATGCGGATCCTGTCTTCCGGGCGCTCCGGTGTGGGGCGCGGATCCTGTAAAGCCAGTGTAATACCGGTATAAGTATATTCCATGATCGTGCCTGCATTGCTGCTGGCGCCTACGTCTCTTGCTACATAAAACTTAAGTCCATCCGGTGATATCGTGACTCTGCGGATGCGGTTGCCATCGCCTCTGAAATAAGAAATCGTATCGCCGGTAACGCCGTCGCCATTAGCATTGAGACGAATGCGGTATACCATATTTTTCTTCAGCGGTGTAATGAGCAAGGAGTTCTGCCATCCCGCTATTTTTCCATGTTTATAGAAGTCGACGCTTGACGAGGCAATGGTCGGCCATTGTGAGTTATCGCTTTGCGCATACAAAGCCGCCATACCACTTGCCGGTACGGTAAACGTAGTGAAGATCGGTTCCTGGTGATTGTTTGCCGTCACCGAGCAAAATGCCTGCTCATTGGCAGAAGCCGTAGTACCCAAACGATACCCGTTCACATTGCCTTCGCAATAGCCGGCCACTTTATCCCATCCGTAGTTTTTTCCGGCTTCGATAATATTTACTTCATCATCTGTTTTATCCATTTGCTCGGTGCTGTAGAGAATGTAATTGCCATTTACCTGTCCCCATGCCAGACCTTGCGCGTTGCGGTGTCCCATGGTATATACATAATCACGTGCACTGATGGGTGTGCCGTTATAAAACGGATTGTTGTCGGGCACCCAGGCATCTGCTCCGCTATCGCCGTCTGTCTCTGTATTGATGCGCAATACTTTTCCTTCGAAAGCATCCATGGTTTGTGCGCGTTGTGTGCGGTTCTGGTTGGCAAACTGTCCGGCGCCCATGTCGCCGATTGTATAATACAACCGGTACTGATCATTGAGGCCTCCACCTGCTTCTTCGATCTGCGGACTGATGACGAGTCTTCCTGAATTATGATCGCTGCTGCCGGGTAGATTATCCAGCACGATCAGCGGACTGCTTAATGTATTGCCGTTGTAATTGTAGCGAACGATCTTGGTGGTATAAAAACAACCATTGGGCGAAGCGCAGGTGCCTTTGCTGTATACATAGGCTATATAAACCCAGGGCTTGGCTGCGCGTACGGCAGGATCGCTGGAATAAAGATTGGGGTGCAGCACTAATCCCATCAATCCGCCCTGCGGCCAATCTGATGTACTCTCGTCGAAATTAATGCTGGCATCGGTGGAGCGCAGGTTGAGCAACGTAGTTTTCACACCGGTGGCAATGCTTACCCTGCGAACCAGGTAGGCTTTATTTTCTGTTACCCATAAAGAATCATTGGGACCATAGACTACTTCCCACGCGGAGTTGAATCCGGTGGAGACCACACGTTTAGAAAATGGTTCAGATTGACTGAAAGCATGAAGAGGCAAAAAAAAGGTCAGCAGCAGAACTAACGGCAGCGTTGGTTGCTTCATACGGATTTGGATTTCGGGGGCAAAATACATTACTGCGTTTTTTTATGCAAGCGCAATAGCCCTCAATCTATTAAAGTAGAGTTACGATGGCTCAATCGGTGAAACCCTTTTTGCTTTTTAGTAAAAAAAACTGAAACGTGAAAATCGCAGACAAATTTTCTATAAAAAAATTTACTGATATGAGTGTATTTACTGTGTTTCTACTATAAAAGCACTACATAAAAATGCCCAAAACTACTATTGACAACGGTTACTATATATACTACCTTAGCTGCTCTAAAAATCCATACCGTGAAGACTGTACCACCGTCCCGCCCCCCGTGCCGCGTTGTTGCCTGCCGTATTGGTATGCATTTTTTTCTGTTATTGACAACAGCTTTCATTTTTTTATTCACTGAATCTTTAAGCGCACAAACCGTTACAACCGGTAAAAGTTTTATCAACCTTACACGTCCCAATGGCGGCAATTTTCTTCCCGGTGATATCATTGAAGTAAGAGCGACCATTGCTGTAAGCGGCGGATCATCTACTAACCGTGTAAATTCAGTTCGCTACAACGACACGCTCAATCTTGCCAAGTTTAACTATGTTCCCAATACGCTGCGCCTGATCTCGAATGAAGGCCGTACACAAACGCAGTATACGGATGGTGCTGATGCCGACGGGGCACACATCAACACCAGCAACGGACAACTCCGGTTTAACGTGGGTGATAACGCGGGCAGTTGCAATGTGACCACGCAAGGTACCGGCACCACCAATGCCGGCAGGTTGTGGGGAGCGTTGCGTCCTTCGTTTTATGGAAGTACCTGCATCAGCGTTTATTCGTACCGGCTGGAAATCCGTTCCGATGCGCCGGCAGTTGCCATTGATTCACTCATACGCCTGAGCTCCGGCAACTTCCGGTACCGCATGGGAAGTTCAAGCACGGATCAGTTATCCAATTTCCGCCCATATATGATCCGTATTGCACCCGACTACGGTCTTTGTTCCAACTCGATCGGTTCGAATGCCTTGTTAGGTGAATTCGGCGGAACATTCGGTTCGGGCGCGGCTCAGAACCGCAGTGCCACGGCTTTTATTCCTGCACCCTATACATACCTTACTTTCGGAACAGGCACACCAAACGATAATGGTTATGGCGTGGCTAACCGCACCAGCGCCAACGGAAGCACGGTCGGCAATCTTCCTTATCCCAATGCCGCACGTGTATTCACTTTGTGGGATATTATCGGTGACCATACCGGCGCTGCCGACCCGCTGGCCGGCAACCCGCCTACCAGCACAGGCTATGCGGTGATCATCAACGCGAGTTATGAAACCAACCGCGCATTCCAGCAAACCATCACCAATCTCTGCGAAGAAACTTATTATGAGTTCTCGGCCTGGTTCCGCAATATCTGCCGTCGCTGCGGATGCGATTCAAGTGGCAAAGGTTCCGGCGATGCAGGTTATGTACCAGGACCTGGCAATGATTCATCAGGTGTACGTCCTAACCTGGCCTTTCAGATCGACGACGAAGAATATTATACCAGCGGCAACATTGCCTATACGGGCCAATGGATCAAAAAAGGTTTTGTATTCCGCACCAAACCCGGACAAACGTCCATCACCGTAACGATCCGTAACAATGCGCCGGGTGGTGGCGGCAACGACTGGGCGATCGATGATATTGCTATCGCTACCTGTCTGCCTTCGATGATCTACGCGCCATCTACCACACCGAATGTGTGCCGCGGTGCCTCACTGAGGATATATGATACGGTACGTTCTTATTTCAACAACTACCGATACTATCAATGGCAGTACCGGCCTGCAGGTGGCGGACCGTGGACAGATGTAGGTCCGCTGATCGGCCCCATTACACCTGTATGGAATGGCAGTATGTGGGAATATATAGCTTCTTATACCGTGCCGCCGGCCATGACCGCACTGGCCAACAACGGCGACCGCTACCGTTTGCTTACAGCAACCTCCACTTCCAATATCGGTGAAACGAATTGCCGCTCTACGGATGAAATAAACATCGTGACGATGAACGTGCTGGACTGTGGTATACCGCTCAGTACGCAGCTACTATCCTTTAATGCTACGAATACCAATGGGCGGGCACAAATCAACTGGACCACCGGCACCGAAAATGAACCCGTATGGTTTGTAGTGGAGAAAAGCAACGACGGACAGCAGTTCCGTTCGCTTGCCACCCTCAATGGCCGTAACAGCAGAAATGAACTGAATACTTATTCGTTGCCTGATGCAGACGATATTACAGCGAGACAATACTATCGCCTGCGTATGTACAACAGCGCCGGCAATACCACTTATTCGAGGATCGTTACCCTGGAGCCCTCGCAGCACCGTGGATTACAATGGGTTTCTTATGTAAACCCTTTCCAATCATCCATCCGTGCTGAAATAAGAGCAGAACGCACAGGCATCTTGCAGGCGCAACTTGTAAACAACATGGGACAAAGCGTACTCCGTCAGACCCTGAATGTACAGGCTGGTATCAATTCGGTGAACATCACCAATACGCAACAATTACCAGCGGGCGTTTATATTCTCCGGATCACCGATGGCAATGAGGTGTTGCAGCAGAAACTGGTGAAACAGTAGGCGAGTGAATTGTCAATTGTGAATAGTTAATAAACGTCAATGGTTCGTGTATACACGAACCATTGACGTTTTACTTATTACTTATGTCCGATACTTCGGGCGGCTGTTTCACCCTACTGCTTAGCCCGAAGTGTCGGGCCTTATACCTTATACCTTCCACCACTCTCACAACACCTCCACACGGTCATTATTCTCCGCTCCTGTTTCAACGGTAGAACGTGATTTCGCGGGCTCGAGCTTTTTGAAGAAACGTTTCTGAAAAATGAGTAAAGTAATTACGCCTACTGAAATAGACGCATCTGCAATATTGAAGATCGGGCTGAAAAATTCGAACTCTGCACCTCCTACAAATGGAAACCAGGAAGGAAAGTGCGTTTTGATCATCGGGAAATAAAGCATGTCAACCACGCTTCCGTGCAGGAAGGAAGAATATCCGTCGGAAGAAAAAGAAGCGACACCTGCATATGGAATATAGTCTTTTGCAAGAGGATCGAAATGTAATCCCTTGTCGAAAATCATTCCGTAAAACATACTGTCGATCAGGTTGCCCAGCGCACCTGCATAGATGAGCGCAGCACAAACAATAAAACCACGGCTGTATTTCTCCCGCACAAATTTTACCAGCAGCCAACTGCCAAAAATCACTGCCACCAGGCGAAATAAGGTCAGGATCACCTTGCCTGTTTCATCGCCGAGCTTCCAGCCCCAGGCCATGCCGGAGTTTTCAATGAAGTGAATACGGAACCAATCCATACCCATTACCCGAACGATCTCACCGGTCGGATAAGTCGTTTTGATATATATTTTCAGTGCCTGGTCGATAATAATAATCAGGGCGATAATAAAGATGGCTGATCTGAGCTTCACAACAAGGTTTTAATGGACAAATATAGGGATTTTGCTGACGGGGCGGGGCTTCTACTCCTCGTAGTACACACGTTTAACACGTTGTGAGATGCCCGTCATTATTTCATAAGGAATGGTGCCGGCCCATTGTGCAAGTTCCTCCACGGGCAGCTCGCGGCCGAAAAGAATAACCGTATCACCTTCACGTAAACCCGGAATATCGGTTACGTCCACCATGGTCATGTCCATACATACCGTTCCGATCACCGGTGCGAGGTGTCCTGCTATCCATACTTTCCCCACGCCATTGCCCAACCGGCGCGAATAACCATCGGCATAGCCGATGCGTACGGTAGCGATCAGCGAGTCACGCACCACTACTCCGCGGCGGTTGTAACTGACCGACTCGCCCTTTTTCAAATGTTTGATCTGCGCGATGGTCGTCTTCAGCGTAGCCACCGGCTCCAGTTGATTACGGAGCACACCCGCACTGTCAATGCCGTACATGCCGATACCGAGCCGCACCATGTCTAACTGCAATTGCGGCAAACGGGAAGTTGCAGCCGTATTGGATATGTGACGGATAAACGGATACTGCAAGGTGTTTTGCAGAATGGTGATGGCTGTATGATAGCGGTCGAATTGCGCCATGGTATACGTATCCTCTGCCGGATCTTCACTGGCTGCCAGGTGGGAAAAAACAGATTGTACACGAAGCCTGGGACTTTCAGCCAGTGCGCTGGCGAGCGCCTGTGCATCTTCCAATGCAAAACCCAGGCGGTTCATGCCTGTTTCTATCTCGATATGTACCGGGTAAGCATTGCGCCCCTCCGCTTTGAGATAGGCCTCAAAATCGTGCAGCATCGCAAAAGAATAAAGATCCGGTTCGAGGTTATATTCTGTGATCAGGTCAAATGCCGCAGGCTCAGGATTCATGACCATGATTGGCAGGGAAATGCCTGCACGCCGCAGCTCAGCCCCTTCATCCGCGTAAGCCACGCCCAGGTAATCGATCTTGTGAAATTGCAAGATGCCGGCGATTTCCGCACCGCCACTGCCATAGGCAAAAGCTTTGACCATGGCCATCACCTTTACCCCCGGCCGTAATTGTTCCTGGAACAGTTTTACATTATGCACCAGCGCATTCAGGTTTATTTCCAATACGGTCTGGTGCACTTTCTGTTCCAATACCTGCACGATTCTTTCGAAACCAAACACACGCGCACCTTTCACCAGGATCATTTCTTCGCGGAAACGGGAAGAAAGAAAGCGTTGCAAAAAAGATTCCGTATCGGAATACCATTCGATCTCGGGGAGCAGTCCCGCTTCACGGGCTTCTTCGAGCGCCACCGATATATGGGGACCGATACCGATCAGGCGGGTAACATGATGGTGTTTGAGTTCGCTGATAATACGCGCATATAACAAAGGGTCGGGGTCTGCACTTTGCAGCAGATCGGATAAGATCACCGTACGTTTGGGCCAGCCGCTTTGCTGATCGAGAAAGTCTAACGCTATGCGAAGCGAATTAACATCTGCACTGTAACTGTCGTTGATCAGCGTGCACTGGTTGATGCCTTTCTTTAATTCCAAACGCATATCTACCCGTTGCAGGTGTTTCATGCGTTCCGTGATCACAGCCGGTGCATAGTTCATCATGAGCAACGTGCAGCAACAGGTCAGTGCATTATCGACAGAAGCTTCGTCGGTAAAAGGTATTTCAAATGCAATAAAGGTATCACCGCGGCGGGCTTCGATGAGCGTATGCGCTGCATACCGTTGTATACGTTCAACAGTGAGCCACGCCTGCTGCTTACGGCTCCAGGTATAAAGTGCCGGAATTTTTCCGCCCGTCAATGAGGCGAGTGCGGCAGGAATGTCGAGGTCTTCGGGCAGCAAATGATCAGGGCTGTAAACTAATTGATCGCAGTGGACAAAGAGTTTGAGTTTCTCAATCGCTTTTTGTTTTGCGTCAGCAAAACCTTTGCTATGTGCTTCGCCGATATTGGTGAGAATGCCGGTTTGTGGTTGAATAATCTTCTCCAGCTTTTCCATTTCATCCGGCAGGGAAATGCCTGCTTCGAAAACAGCGAGCTGCGTTTCTTCATTCAGTTGCCACACACTGAGCGGCACGCCTATTTGCGAGTTATAACTTTTCGGACTGCGTACCAATCGCACGCCGGGATCCAGTAATTGCGCCAGCCATTCTTTTACCACTGTTTTTCCATTGCTGCCCGTGATGCCTGTAACGGGTAGGGAAAAACGGCTGCGATGCCAGGCCGCCAGTTGCTGTAATGCTTCGAGGCTATCGCGCACCTGCAGGAATACAGCTTCGGGATAAAGTGATGCATTAACCGGCTGGCTTACCACAAAAGACCGGATGCCTTTTTCATACAATTCGGGAATAAACTGGTGACCGTTGCGGCTATTGCCTTTAAGCGCAAAAAACAACGGACCCGGAGCATCGGCGCGTAACACCGGAACTTTCCGGCTATCGAGCAGTAGCTGATCGATCTCCCAATCAATTGCAGGAGCAGGCGCCCCGATAACAGTGGCAATATGACTGAGTGTATAGTTCAAAATAGGAAGAATCAGGAAGAAGTACTGGGATCGTCCACATCCTGCGGCACACCTTTTTTCTTCATAAAAATAGAATAGAAGATGGACCCGAATATGCAGCAAAGGATTACGCCCAGCGAAATGAATACCTGTGTCGTTTTATCAAGCCATTCATTAATCCAGTGTTCGCAGAGCATTTTCAATCCGATAAATACCAGCACAATGGCTATGCCCTGCTGCAGGTAATCGAATTTACTCACTGCACCGCGCAGCAGAAAGAACAAAGAACGCAGTCCCAATACCGCAAAAATATTAGAGGTATAGATTACCAGGCGCGCCGTTTCCTGGTATCCTTCTGTTTTCGTATCCACAATGCCCATCACTGCAGGAATGGAATCCAGGGCAAACACCAGGTCGATCGCTGCAAGCATGATCACTACCACAAACAAAGTGGTATAAAACTTTTTACCCTCGATACGTACGCTGAACTTGCCATCGCCATCATGGGGTACTAACGGAAGAAAACGGCGAACAAACTTATATACCTTGCTCTCCTTCGGATCGAACTCTTCTTCTTCCGTGGATGCAAACATTTTGTAGCCCGTGTAGACCAGGAACACACCAAAAACATACAGGATCCAATGGAAACGCTCTACCAATGCCACACCCAGCGTAATGAAGATGACACGGAAAAGGATGGCCATCAGGATACCGATGAGCAGTACCCGCCCATAATTCTTTTCTTTTACGCTAAAGGCCGAAAAAATGAGAATGAAGACAAAAATGTTATCGATGCTGAGGCTCCATTCCATGAGATAAGCACTGAGGTATTCGAGAGCAGGCTTCTGTCCGTTCTCGATCCACATGAATACGCAAAAGCTCAGTGCGAGGCCCACCCAGAAAAAAGTCTGGTAAAGTGCCTGTTTGATGGTGACCTTTTGGTTCTTTTTACTTAACAGTCCCAGATCAAACACCAGTGCTAAAATTAAAATAGCGCCGAATACTACGTACGTGATCTGATCTGTTGTCATGACGATGGATAAATTTGAAGCAAAGATAGCGTGAACTCAGTGATGCCGTGCGTTTGCAGGCTTATTCGGCATACTTTCTTTTCCGGATATACTGGTAAATAATGCCGGCAAGTACCACCAGCAGGATTGGCAAGGCAATATTGATCAGCTGCCAGCTTCTTTTGTTCTCTTTCACTTTTTTAGAATCGAGCAGGCGCAGTACGATATTCTTGTTGCGTGTTTCACTGATGGCCGGTTTGCTCACGAGGTATTCCAGGCAATTAAGCAGGAATGCGCGGTTGGCAAACTGGTATTGATAAGGAGAGCGCAGTGTATAAATATTGATTCCCAGCGGCAGAGGTCCGTTGGTTGGTGATACATCGTTCAAAGCCATGTCGCCATCACCCACGATGATCATTTTATTTTCATCGGACTGATCGCGGAAAGTGATGCCCATGGCGGTCAGTGAATCGCGCTGGGCGTTGGATACACGGTGACGGTAATTGGACGTAAATGTTCCTTCGAGCAGCAGCGCTACGGGAACATCTTTTTTCTGGAAACTGGCATCCTGCGGAGCGTTGCGGTTCTCGTTTACATCGATGCGTACCGGCGTACTGAGTATCTTTGAATTGGCGGAAGAAGCCAGCAGCACGGTTTTGCGGACGCCGTCCACGCCTATTGTATCAAGCGAGTTAACGAAACGGCCGGCTACGAGCCCGAGACCCCGGGTAATGGAATGATTGGCCTTCGGTTCGAACAGCGGGTAATAATTCCAATGCAGGAATTCGCGTTGCGGATTTTCGGGTGTGCCGCCCACTACAAAAGGCATGAAGTCGCACTGCAGGTCCATCACGATGGAGGGATTGATGCGCGCGCCGTATTTAAACAACTGATCCGTCAGATTCAGGTTGCGGTCGTAAGCGATCGTAGCCGCATTCATCTTGAGGCTGTCCTGTTCTGCTATCAGTGCATCGATGAACAGCAACAGCTTGCCCCCATTCATCACGTACTGATCGATCTTCAGCTTTTCCGATTCTGTAAACTGCAGGGAAGGTTTCACCATTAGCAAAACATCGAAAGTATCGGCATTGACCGGCTGGCTGTTGATATTGAGCAAAGCCAGGCGGTAATCTTTGTCGAGTGCTTCCTGGATTCCCCAGGTGCGGGCATCCATTGGTTCGCCGTTGCCGATGGAGTAGGCCACAAAAGGTTTGCGCGGGCTTACCAGTTGATCGATCACCCGGGCAAACTCATATTCCATGGCGGCTTCGGAGTTCACGATATCGGCTTGAGAAACGAAGCGCTCGTTGCCGGTATACAGGCGTACGAGTTCCTGCTGATCATTATAAGAAACAAGTGCAACGGGATAAATGATGTTGCTGGAAGCGCCGGTCTCGGTCTGGTCAGTAAGGTTGATCGGAACAGCACCCAAAGCTTCCAATGTATCGCGGTAGAGACGTGCAGAGCCGGGGATGGCCTCCATCGGCGACATCACCCTGTACTGAACTTTAGAACTGTTGCGGTCTTTGAGCAGGCTCACAAATTCCTCGGTACTGTTGGCCAATTTGCGGAAGCCGGCATTGAGATCACCGGTCAGGAAAATATCTATCTGCACCGGCTTCTCCAGGGAACGCAGCAAGCCACGCGTGGCTTTGCTGAGGGTATATCTTTTTTCTTTGGTAAGATCGATGCGGGCATGAAAAACGGAGGCGAGGAAATTAACGGCTACCAATCCAATCAGCAGGAAGAGCCACCAAAATCTTGACGTCATGATTTTTTTCATAGTGTAGTCTCCTATCGCTTTAACAGATTTCGGTTGGTTATAATCAGGAACAACAGGATCACACTGGCGAAGTAGATCAGGTCGCGTGTATCGAGCAGGCCGCGGCTGATGCTGCGGTAGTGGAAATCGATGCCCAGCATTTCTATATAATAATCAGCGCCGCCTTCCAGGCCCGGCAGGCGGCTGATGGCATTGAAACCATAATACAGGGTAGCGCAGGCAATGAGTGCGGCGATGAAAGCCACTACAGCATTGCTGGTAAAACTGCTGGTGCAGATACCGATAGCGGTGAACACCGCGCCGAGCATAAACAATCCGATATAGGAACCGATGGTAGCGCCGGTATCGATGCCTTCGCCTGTGGAAAGGCCCTGAATAGTAAAATAGTAAACAATGGTGGGAACCAAAGCAATGAACACGACCACGAGGCTGCCGAGGTATTTGCCTCCGATGATCTGCCAGCGGGTAAGCGGGCGGGTCTGGAGCAATTCGAACGTGCCGGCGCGGAATTCGTCGGCGAAGCTGCGCATGGTGATCGCGGGGATCAGCAGCAGCAATACCCAGGGCGCAAACTCGAAGAACGAGCTCAAAGTGGCATAGCCGAAATCGAGGATGTTGTCGTCAAAAACGAAAAGGATGAGGCCGTTGACCAGCAGGAAAACGATGATAGCAATATAGCCCGTCAGGCTGCTGAAAAACTGGCGAAGCTCTTTTTTACAAACAGAGATCATAATCGGTATTGCAAAATAAACTAAACTCTTTTAAGGCGCATAAAAAATCCGCCCGCAGGCGGATAAGTCTTTAGAACGCAAAAACGTCCGGGATATTTCGCTTATACGGCGAAGCTTTCGCCGCAGCCGCAGGTGCGGCTGGCATTGGGGTTATTGAAGTAAAATCCTTTGCCGTTGAGCCCTTCCGAAAATTCCAGCGTGGTATTGACGAGGTACAGCAGGCTTTTGAGGTCGGTAACCACACGGATGCCGTTGTGCTCAAATACCTGGTCGGCAGGTTTGAGTTCGTTGTCAAAATCCAGCTTGTAGCTGAGGCCGGAGCAGCCTCCGCCCACTACGCTTACACGCAGGAAATAGTTGCCTTGTTTTTCTTTATCGGCTTCGGCGAGCAGTTCCAGCACTTTTGCGCGGGCATTGTCGCTTACCAGTATGCCGTTTTCCATCATCGTTTCCATAAAATTCAAAATTAAAGCGTGAATTGTCAATGGTGAATGGTGAATAGTCAATTGTCAATGGTGAATATTCACTCACTACCTTACACCCTATAACCTATTACCTATTACCTCTCTCAGCGCCTGCACTACATACTCCACCTCCTCCTTCGTCGTATACTTGCCCAGGCTGAAGCGGAGCGAACTGACAGCTTCTGTTTTGCTCAGCCCCATTGCCAGCAACACATGTGATGGTTCGGGATCTGCGGAACTGCAGGCCGAGCCGGTCGACAGGGCAATTTCCTTTCCAATCTGCTGCAAGATACTTGCCGCATTTGTATTACCGAAACTGATGTGCGTAGTATGCGGAAGGCGGTGCTCCCTGTCACCATGCTGTTTTGTGTCCGGCAACAGCAGCAATTGTTCTTCCAGGTAATCACGCAGAGCGGCAAGTCTTACCGCATCCTGTTCCATTTCTTCCCGCGCTATCATGCAGGCTTTGCCCAAACCTACAATACCCGGTACATTCAGCGTGCCGCTGCGGATTCCTTTTTCGTGACCGCCGCCATCGATCAGCGGAGCGAGGCTTACCCGCGGGCCTCTCCGGCGGACATACAACGCTCCCACACCTTTCGGACCATAAAACTTGTGTGCCGAAACAGACAACAGATCAATGCCGTCAGTGTTCACCTTCACCGGTATTTTTCCAACGGCCTGTGCACCGTCGCTGAAGAACAGCACATTATGGCGCCGGGCGATTTCGCTGATCTTTTTTACCGGTGTAATGACGCCTGTTTCATTATTGGCATACATCGCGGCTATCAGGATCGTATCCGGGC
>Ga0160492_100303_pt1 | contig 33695 bp, 29 predicted proteins | sample DID2MG_FD_108258 | JGI IMG/M metagenome (GOLD analysis project Ga0160492, IMG submission 108258) | Enriched soil microbial communities from UW Madison campus, WI, USA - DID2877_E24_FP2 MG | ecosystem: Environmental > Terrestrial > Soil > Unclassified | place: USA: Madison, Wisconsin | collected... | reverse complement strand
GGGTCGATGGGAATGCGGCCCAGGCTGGGCTTGAAGCCCACGATGCCGCACCAGCTGGCCGGCAGGCGGATGGAGCCGCCGATGTCGGTGCCCACATGCAGCGGGCCGTAGCCGGCGGCCGCTGCGGCGCCGGCACCGGCGCTGCTGCCGCCGGGGCCTTTGGACAGGTCCCAGGGATTGCGCGCCGTGGCGTGGAAGCTCGACAGCCCGGAAGACAGCATGCCAAAGTCCGGCATGGTGGTTTTGCTCCACAGCAGCGCACCGGCTTCGCGCAGGCGGGCCGCGGGTGGGGCATCGGTTGCGGCAGGCACCAGGGCGGTGGCGGCCGTGCCCAGCGGCGTGGGGTCGCCGGCAGTGGCAATGTTGTCCTTGATGGTGGCCGGCACGCCGTCCAGCCAGCCCTGCGGCGCACGCTGCTGCCAGCGGGCTTCGCTGGCGCGGGCCTGTTCCAGCGCGGCTTCGGGGCGCAGCAGGTAGGTGGCGTGCAGCTGGGGCTCCCAGCGTGCGGCCTGGTCCAGCACCGCCTGCATGACTTCGACCGGGGACAGCTGGCGTGCCATATAGGCCCGCAGCAGCTGGGTGGCGCCCAGGGTGTGCAATTCGCTCATATCCCTCCTTTGCGGCCCCGCAGGGCGTTCAGAAATCAGATACCAGGAAAACGCGGCCGGCACAGGGTGCTGGCTGGGGCGGCGGCCGGTGCCGCCCTTCAGGAAATCAGGCCCAGGACAGTGCGGCCAGATCGTTCACAAAGATCGGCATGTCCTTCCACAGCCCGCGCAGCCCCTTGCTGGCCACGGTGACCCACTGCGGCTGGTAGAGGAAGGCGTGCACGCTGTCCTCGGCCAGCAGGCGCTGCGCCTCGCCCAGCAGGCGGGCACGGTCGGCCGGGCGCGGGGTGTTCTTGATCTTGTCGTAGAGCTGGTTGAACTGCTCGGACTTGTAGCCCCAGTAGTAGTCAGGCTTGGCGAAGTTGCCCAGATCGAATGGCTCGACATGGGAGATCAAGGTCAGGTCGTAGTTCTTGTTGGTGTAGGTGCCCGACAGCCACTGCGCCCATTCCACGTTCTGCAGCTTGAGCTTGATGCCCACCTTGGCCAGTTCGGCGGCAATGATCTCGCCGCCCTGGCGCGCATAGGGCGCGGGTGGCAAGGTCATGGTCAGCTCCAGCGGCAGCTTGACACCGGCTTCCGCCAGCAGCTTCTTGGCCTTGTCCACGTCATGCGGATTGATGCCGGTGGTGTCCACATATCCAAAGGCGCCGGGCACATAGTGGCTGCCGATGGGCACGCCATAGCCTTCGGCAGCGCCTTCGATCACGGTCTTGCGGTCGATGGCAGCAGCAATCGCGCGGCGCACACGGGCATCGTCCAGCGGCTTGCGCGCGTTGTTGATGGCCACAATGGTCTTGGCCCGCGAGCCGCTGACCAGCACCTGGAAGCGGGCGTTGTTCTTGAACTGCGGCACGCTGCGGGGCGTAGCGCGGGGGAAGGCGTCCACATCCCCGGCCATCAGTGCGGCCACCTGGGCGGCGGCGTCGGGAATGAAGCGGAAGGTGGCGCGGTGGATGCGGATCTTGGCGGCATCGCGGTACTGCGGCCAGGCCACCAGGGTGACCGAGGCGCCCTTGTTCCACATGCCCAGTTTGTAGGGGCCGGTGCCCACCGGCTTGGTGGTGTTGGTGGCGGCGCTTTTGGGCTCGACGATGATGGCCGTGGCCTGGCCCAGCACGAACAGGAAGTCGGGATCGATCTCCTGGGTGAGGATGACCAGCTGGTGCTCATCGACCACGTTGACCTTCATGCTGGCGAAGGTGCGCTTGTCCTTGTTGGTGCTCTTGTCCGAAGCGGCGCGCTCGAACGAGAACTTCACCGCCTGGGCGTTGAAGGGCTCGCCGTTCTGGAATTTCACGCCCTTGCGCAGGCGGAAGGTGTAGGTCTTGAGGTCGGGCGAGACTTCCCAGCTTTCGGCCAGCATGGGGGACACGCTGCCGTCGCTGTTGATCTTGGTGAGCGTCTCGAAGATGTTGTAGTGCACGATCTCCGCCACCGACGAGGCGGCGCTGGCCGTGGGGTCCAGCATGGGCGGCTCCAGCGTCAGTGCCAGGGTGACGCTGTCCTTCTTGCCCTGTGCCAGCCCGGTCAGCGGGTGCAGCAGGGGCACGGAAGCGAGTGCACCCGTGGTCAGAAGGTGGCGGCGGTTGATCATGGGGAAGGTCTCCGGTCGGATCTTGTTGTGGTGGTTGAATCAGGCTGCACAGCGTGCGCAGCGCACTCCGCTTTGTACACCACCCGGGGGTGCTGCCGTGTCGCCCTATGCGGCACTGGAGTTGGCGGCGCGCGCGCGCGCGGCCGGGGGCAATCGTGGGCGAGGCCTGCACCAGCTGGCGCGTATAGGGGTGCTGTGGGGCGGTGAACAGCTGCTCGGGCTTGCCGCGTTCCACGATGCGGCCCTGGTGCAGGACCACCACGTCCTGGCACAGCTGCTGCACCACGGCCAGGTCGTGGCTGATCAGCAGAAAGGTGACGCCATGGTGCTGCTGCAGGTCCTGCATCAGGTTCAGCACCTGGGCCTGCACGGACACATCCAGCGCGCTGACCGGCTCATCGGCCACGATCAGCTGCGGCCGGGTGATCAGCGCCCGGGCTATGGCAATGCGCTGGCGCTGGCCGCCGGAAAACTCGTGCGGGTATTTGTCCAGATCGCTGTCGCGCAGGCCCACCTGGGCCAGGACCTCGGCCACACGCAGGCGGCGCTGTGCAGCGGTGCTGGGCTCCAGCGCTTCCAGGGGCTCGGCGACGATGCGGGCGATGGTCTGGCGCGGGTCCAGCGATCCATAGGGGTCCTGGAACACGATCTGGAAGTGGCGCCGCAGGGCCCGCAGCTCGGACGCGGTCAGCGCGTTCAGGTCCTGCCCCAGCATGCGGATGGTGCCAGCGCTGGGCCGGTCCAGCGCCATGACCAGGCGGGCCAGCGTGGACTTGCCCGATCCCGATTCGCCCACCACGCCCAGACTGCGGCCGGCGTGGATCTGCAGGCTGATGTCCTGCAGCGCGGCCACGGTTTCGGGCGCGCGCCACAGCTGGCGGCGCGGCAGCTGGTAGCTGCGCTGCAGATGCTCCACCTGCAGCAGCGGGGCGATGGCCGTGCTGGTGTCCGTGGTGGCCGTGGTCGCGGTATTCATGCGGCACTCCCTGCGACCATGCCGGAAGGGGGCAGCGCTGCCATGGCCTCGGGCCGCAGGCAGCGTGCCCAGTGCCGGTCGCTGCCGTCCTGGGGCACGGGCACGGGGCGCTGGCTGCGGCACTGCGGCTGGGTATAGCTGCAGCGGCCGCTGAAGGCACAGCCGGGCGGCAGATCGGCCAGCTCCGGCACGGTGCCGGCAATGGTCTGCAAGGGGGGCATGCGGCCATCGGGCAGGCGGGCGGCACCCAGCTGCGGGCGTGCGGCCAACAGGCCCCGGGTATAGGGGTGGGCCATGTGCCGGAACAGGGTCTCGGTGGGGCCGCTTTCCACCACGGAGCCGCCGTACATGACCAGCATCTGGTCCACGTTCTGGGAGATCACGCCCAGGTCGTGGGAGATCAGGATCAGGCCCATGCCGCGCTCGTCCACCAGATCGGCAATCAGATCCAGGATCTGCTGCTGCACGGTCACGTCCAGCGCGGTGGTGGGTTCGTCGGCAATCAGCACATCGGGCTGGCAGGCCAGGGCCATGGCAATCATGATGCGCTGGCGCTGGCCGCCGGAAAACTGGTGGGGGTAATCGCCCAGGCGCCGTGCGGCCTGCGGAATGCCCACGCGTTCCAGCAGGGACAGGGCCTCGGCCTGGGCGCTGCGTGCACCCAGGCCCTGGTGGCGGCGCAGCGGCTCGGCCACCTGGCGACCAATCGGGTGTACCGGGTTCAGGGCCGTCATCGGCTCCTGGAAAATCATGGCCATGCGGTTGCCGCGCAACTGGCTCCAGCCGGCCTCGTTCAGGTCCAGCAGGGACTGGCCGTGCAGGCGCACGCTGCCGTCGGTGCTGGCGTTGTCGGGCAGCAGTCCCATCAGTGCCAGTGCGGTGAGCGACTTGCCGCAGCCCGATTCGCCGATCAGGCCCAGCGTGCCGCCTCGCTCCAGCGCGAACGAGAGATCGCGCACGGCGCTCACCTGCCCGCGGTGGGTGTGCAGAGTGACGCAGAGGTGATCGACTTCCAGCAGCGGCATGGTGTTCCTTCAGCGGCGGCGCAGGCGCGGGTCTAGCAGGTCACGCAGACCGTCGCCCAGCAGATTCAGGCCCAGCACCGACAGCGCAATCGCCACGCCGGGGAACACGGCCAGCATCGGGGCCTGGAACATCAGGGTCTGCGCTTCGCTGAGCATGCGGCCCCAGGACGGCATGGGCGGCTGCGTGCCCAGCCCCAGATAGGACAGGGCGGCTTCGGCCAGGATGGCAATGGCGAACTGGATGGTGGCCTGCACCACCAGCACCGACAGGATGTTGGGCAGCACATGCTGGCGGGTGATCTGCCAGCGGTTCTTGCCGCAGGCACGGGCAGCCAGCACATATTCACGGGCCCACACGGCATTGGCCGAAGCGCGGGTGATGCGCGCGAACGTGGGAATGTTGAAGATGCCGATGGCGATGATGGAGTTGACAATGCCCGCGCCGAACACGGCCGTCAGCATGATGGCCGACAGGATGGCGGGAAAGGCAAAGGTGAAGTCCGACAGCCGCATGATGGCTTCTTCCGTCCAGCCGCGGCGGGCCGAGGCCAGCAGGCCCAGCAGCGTGCCGATGGTCAGGCCGATGCCCACGGCGATCACGCCTACCCAGATGGAATTGCGCGCACCCACCAGCAGCAGCGAAGCCACGTCGCGGCCGTAGGCATCTGTGCCCAGCCAGTGCCGGGCGTCGGGCGCCTGCAGCTTGGTGTCCAGGTCCATGGCATACGGATCCCAGGGCGTCCAGACAAAGGACAACAGGGCGCAGGCGATCAGCAGGGCGGTCAGCGTCGCTCCTGCCACAAAGCTGGGGTGGCGGCGCGCGCGCTGCCAGAAGCCGGGGGAGGCCGTGGCGGCCGATACGGTGGCCGGGGCGGTGGCCTGGGCAGGGTGGGGTGCCACGGGGGGCACTGCCGTGGGCTCAGACATCGCTCGCCTCCACACGGGGGTCGATCACGGCGTACAGCAGGTCCACCACAAAATTCACTACGATCACCATGGCGGCCAGCAGCATCACGCAGTTGCGCACCACGATCAGGTCACGGTTGGCAATGGACTGGAAGATCAGCCGGCCCAGGCCGGGCAGGTAGAACACGTTTTCCACCACGATGGTGCCGGCCAGCAGATTGGCGAACTGCAGGCCCATCACGGTGATGACGGGAATCATGGCATTGCGCAGCACATGGCCCCAGAGCACGGCACGCTGGCTCAAGCCCTTGGCGCGGGCGGTGCGCACAAAGTCTTCACGCAGCACTTCCAGCACGGCCGAGCGGGTGATGCGCGCCAGGATGGCGGCCTGCACCACGGCCAGGGCCACGGCAGGCAGGATCAGCGCCTGCAGGGCGGGCCACCAGCCGCCGCCGACCTCCTCGGTCCAGCCGGGAAAGCCGCCGGCGGAAAACCACTGCAGCTTCACCGAAAACAGCAGGATCAGCAGGATGGCGAACCAGAAGTTGGGGATGGCGATGCCGATCTGCGCCAGGCCCATGGTGCCCACATCGCCCAGCTTGTTGTGGTGCGATGCGGCATAGACGCCGGCCAGCAGGGCCAGCACGGTGGTCAGCAGCATGGCCATCACCGCCAGGGGGATGGTGACGGACAGGCGCTCCAGCACCAGCTCCAGCACGGGCGTGCCGTAGGTGTAGCTGTCGCCCATCTGGCCCTGGAACAGGCCGGTGATCCAGTCGGTGTAGCGCTGCCAGGCGGGCTGGTTCAGGCCCAGCTGCTCGGCCATGGCCTGCACGGCTTCAGGGTCGGCGTCCGGGCCCAGCAGCACCTGGGCCACGTTGCCGGGCAGTATTTCCAGCACACCGAACACCACCACGGACGCACCCAGCAGGGTGGCGACCAGGGTCAGCAGTCGTTTGGCAAGGAAAATGCTCATAAAGCAATAGCGTGTGGTGCGCGCCGGGTGTGCGTGAGGGGCCAAGCTTAACGGGAAATCTTCGTTCCCGGTGGCAACTCGGCTGCAGGGGCTTGCCCGCACACCGGTCAGGTGCTTGGCGGACACCGATAATAGGCGCCATGTGCCCTATTTGTGTGTTGTTCCCGGGAGTGAAGCTATGGCGCTGATGATCACGGACGAGTGCATCAACTGCGATGTGTGCGAACCCGAGTGCCCCAACGATGCCATTTACATGGGCGAGCACATCTATGAGATCCACCCGCACAAGTGCACCGAGTGCGTGGGGCACTTTGACGAGCCCCAGTGCATGCAGGTCTGCCCGGTGTCGTGCATTCCGGTGAACCCGGAGCATGTGGAAAGCCGGGAGACGCTGATGCAGAAATACCTGCGGCTGCAAGCGGAGGCCGGGTCGGCCGCGCATTGACCACGGCAGGGGCCCTGGCGGGGCGGGAGCTGCTGGCAAGGGGTTGAGTACCCCGCAAACCCACGAACGAACGGCCCATGCCCACGCCAACACCGCGCGTGGGATGTTTTTCTCAGGACTCGGCGGTGGCTGCCGGCGGAGCCTTGCGTTCCGGCTTGGGGCGCGGCGCCTTGATGGTGTGGATCTGCAGCGTGGCCTTGTCCATGTCGCCGGCCACCAGCTGGGGCCAGGATTTCAGGCTGTGGTCAATGCTGTCGTGGATCAGGTGCCACTGGTCCTGTGGCGGCTTCTTGAGCACCCAGCTGGAGACTTCCCCCTTGTGGCCCGGGTGGCCGATGCCCACGCGCAGGCGCCAGTACTGGTCGCTGCCCAGCTGGGCATGGATGTCGCGCAGGCCGTTGTGGCCGCCGTGGCTGCCGCCCTTTTTGAGTTTGACGATGCCGGGCGTGAAGTCCAGCTCATCGTGCACGACCAGGATTTCCTCGGGCTGGATCTTGAAAAAGCGTGCCAGCGCGCCCACTGACTTGCCCGACAGGTTCATGAAGGTCTGGGGTTGCAGCAGCCATACGGTCTGCCCCTGGACATTGGCACGGGCCATCAGGCCCCAGTAGCTGCGCTCGGGGTTGAGCTGCACTTTCAGCTCGCGTGCCAGCCCGTCGATCCACCAGAAGCCGGCGTTGTGGCGGGTGTCTTCGTATTCCGGGCCTGGATTGCCCAGGCCCACAAACAGTTTGATCATGGCGGTGATTATCCCGGTGGGGCTGCGGCCCTGCAGGGCGGCCCCCAAAAACAAATGGCCCACGCAGGGTGGGCCATGTGAGGGCATGGCCCTGGCGGGCCATGCAGTGCCAGGCACAAGAATTACTTCTTGCCCTTCTTGGCAGGAGCAGCAGGAGCGGCGGCAGCGGCGGCACCGGCTTCAGGAGCGACTTCAGGCAGCTTGATGGAGATCAGGGCTGGGTTCTTGTTGGAACCGCGCACCACAGCCTTCACGCCGTTAGGCAGCTTGACGGATTGCAGACCCACCACCGACTTGGAAGTCAGGGCGCTCAGGTCCACGTTGATGAACTCGGGCAGAGCGGAAGGCATGCACACCACGTCCAGTTCATGGATCAGCTGGGTCACGGTGCAGCTTTCGCCCTTGACGGCGGGAGACTCTTCCAGGCCGGTCAGGTGCACGGGCACCTTCAGGTGCACCTTGGTGGTTGCGTCCACGCGTTGGAAGTCCACGTGCAGCACCAGGGGCTTGTAGGGGTGGAATTGCACGTCGCGCAGAACGACCTTGGTTTCCTTGCCGTCCACATCCAGGTCCAGGATCGAAGAATGGAACACTTCCTTCTTCAGAGCGTGGAACAGGTTGTTGTGGTTCAGCTCGATCAGTTGGGCTTCAGCAGCGCCACCGTAGATGATGCCGGGGGTGTTGCCCGAATTACGCAGGCGGCGGCTCGCACCCGTACCTTGCAAAGCGCGCGAAGTTGCGGCGAATTTCATAATGAACTCCAGAGGGGGCGGACCGCGACCAGTCTCGCCCTGTTAATAAAAAGATGGGGCAGCACCTGCTGTCCCTGTCTTTGCGGTGCCCCGGAACACACCGCAGCCTCCGCGAGGGAGGCTGTGGGGTTTCGGACTTGAAAGGGGCTTAGTCCTGGAACAGGCTGCTCACCGAGTCACCCGAGGAGATGCGCTGAATGGTTTCAGCGAACAGGGGGGCGACGGAGAGTTGACGGATCTTGGTGCAGGCCTGGGCGTTGGCGTTCAACGGGATGGTGTTGGTCACCACCACTTCGTCCAGTGCTTCGCCTTCGGAGATGCGCTGGATGGCCGGGCCCGAGAAAATGGGGTGCGTGCAATAGGCATACACCTTCTTGGCGCCGCGCTGCTTGAGCACTTCGGCCGCCTTCACCAACGTACCGGCGGTGTCGATCATGTCATCCATGATCACGCAGTTGCGGCCTTCGATGTCACCGATGACGTGCATCACTTCGGACACATTGGCCTTGGGACGGCGCTTGTCGATGATGGCCAGGTCGCAACCCAGTTGCTTGGCCAGCGCACGGGCACGCACCACACCGCCCACGTCGGGCGAGACCACGATCAGATCATCGTAGTTCTTCTGGCGCAGATCGCCCAGCAGCACCGGCGAGGCGTAGATGTTGTCCACGGGGATGTCGAAGAAGCCCTGGATCTGGTCAGCGTGCAGGTCCATGGTCAGCACGCGCGACACGCCAGCAGCCTGCAGCATATTGGCAACCACCTTGGCGGTGATGGCCACACGGGTGGAGCGCACGCGGCGGTCCTGGCGGGCATAACCGAAATAGGGGATGACAGCGCAGATGCTCTCGGCGGAAGCACGCTTGAGTGCGTCCACCATCACCAGCAACTCCATCAGGTTGTCATTGGTGGGGGCGCAGGTCGGCTGCACGACGAAAACGTCACGGGTGCGAACGTTTTCCTTGATTTCGACAGTGACTTCACCGTCGGAGAAACGACCAACGTCGGCAGCGCCCAGAGTCGTGCCGAGATGCTGAGCGATCTCCGTTGCCATGGCAATGTTGGCATTGCCGGTGAAGACCTTGAATTGAGAGTGATTGGAGTGCATGTGCGTCCCAGTTATTGGGGTTACCTGTACGCAAAGAAATCTGGCAGGGGAAGAAGGATTCGAACCTTCGCATGCCGGAATCAAAATCCGGTGCCTTAACCAACTTGGCGACTCCCCTACACTGGTCTGCTGCTGTTGCAGCAAACCGGTAGTTCTTTAATCTGCTACCCACTCTTTCAGTGGATGGCGCGGCAGATTCTCGCAAATTCGGATTGTCCAGCTGCATTGCTCTGCAATTGGAAAATCCGCTTGCTTTATTTGCGCAAACACTGCACTTCCTGAGCCCGTCATTCTAGCCTGTAAACCGAGCGATTCGAGCCAATTTCTGACTTTTTTCACATCGGGGCACAAAGCCTCTGCGACAGGCTGCAAGTCGTTGTGACCAAAGTCAAAGTGATTTGCAGCAAAGTCTTCGATTGTAGCATTGTTTGTATCGCGCTGCAGCAGAGGCGAGGTGAAAATCCCCTTGGTGTCCAAGCCGGCGGCCGGCTTGATCACGACAAAGCGGGCGGCAGGCAGGGGATGAGCGGGCGCCAGCGGGGTGATGTGCTCGCCGATGCCTTGCACCCAGGCATTGTCGCCGCCAATGAAGAACGGGACATCGGCGCCCAGTTGCAGGCCGATGCGCGCCAGGGCGGCGCGGTTCAGCCCCAGATTCCACAGGCGGTTGAGCGCGATCAGGGTGCTGGCGGCGTCGGACGAGCCGCCGCCCATGCCGGCCTGTGACGGGATGTGCTTGTCCAGCGCGATGCGGGCGCCTTGTGTGCAGCCCGTGGCCGCTTGCAACGCCCGTGCGGCACGCACGATCAGGTCGTCCGCTGGCAGCGCCGGGGCATCGGCGTTCAGATCCTGGCGCGTGACGGCGCCGTCACTGGTTTTTTCAAAATGCAGCCGGTCCTGCCAGTCGATGAGCATGAAGACCGATTGCAGCAGGTGGTAGCCGTCGGCCCTGCGTCCGGTGATGTGCAGAAACAGGTTGAGCTTGGCCGGTGCGGGCACGTCGTAGAGCGAGTGCATGGGAATCCGAGAGTAGGAAAAAGGATGGGTGAGGCCGTGCGGTCTCAGCGGTCCAGGATCAGGCGCAGGCTGGCGGCCGGTGTGGGGCTGTGGCGTGTGGCAGCAATGCGGCCATCGGCATAGCGCTCCAGGTCCACGCTCCAGCCGTCGGCTGCCTGGTTCTGGCCCTGCAGCCAGGCAAACAGGGCGGGCACGGGAATGTGGGTGCCCAGGGTGTCGCGCACCAGTTCATCCAGCGATGCGGAGGTGCGCTGTGTCTGGCCCTGCTGCAGCAAGGCGCTGCCGGGTTGCCAGCTGATCAGGGCCACGCTGGAGCCCAGCGGGGTGAACAGCTGCAGGCTGCCGGCCTGGGGCGAGCCGCGCAGCTCGAACGAGGCGCTGAAGGACTGCGGGCCGTTGCTGTTCAGCACCGAGTCGTCCTGCAGCTGCAAGGCCATGCGGCCACTCCAGAACTGGCTGCCGGCATCCGCCGTGCTGCGCGGCGGCGTGCTGCAACCCACCAGCCAGGCGGTGGCGCCGAGGCCCGCCGCCAACAGCAGCCTGCGGGAAACCGCTTGCGTCACGGACGCACTCCCAGGCGCTTGAGGGTGGCCCGCAGCGTGTCATTCTGCGGATCGCGTGCCAGCGCCTGCTGCCAGATGGTGCGGGCACGGGTCTTGTCACCCAGTTGCCACAGCACTTCGCCCAGGTGGGCGGCGATGTCCACATCGTTGCGCAAGCCATAGGCTTTTTCCAGGATCGCCAGCGCTTCGGTCTTGCGGCCTTGCTGGAATTCCACCCACCCCAGGCTGTCCAGGATGAAGGGGTCATTCGGCGCCAGGTCTAGCGCCTTCTGGATCAGGGTCTTGGCTTCATCCAGGCGGATGCCGCGTTCCGCGAGGGAGTAGCCCAGCGCGTTGTAGGCATGGTGGTGGGTGGGCTGGCGTTCGATGACGCCGCGCAGCAGCGCTTCGGCGGTGTCGTACTTGCCGGCCTTGTCGGCCAGGATGGCCGTGTCATAGGCGATGTCGTTGTCTTCCGGCGACTGGTCCAGCAGGGTGCGCTGCAGCAGGTAGGCCTCTTGCGGCGCACCGGCATCGCGCAGCAGCTGGATTTCGGCGCGGCGCTTGAGCTTTTCCTGGGCGGGCGAGCGCGTGGGCACGGCGCGGATCAGCGCACGTGCCTGGGGCAGCTGGCCCTGGCGCGCCAGGATGGTGGCGCGCAGGCTTTGCACATTCAGGATGGCATGGCCGTCCTCGATCTTGTCCAGCCACTGGCTGGCGGCCTTGTCATTGCGCTGCTGCAGCGCGATGCTGGCGTGCATCAGATAGGCCTGGGTCAGCACGGCCTGGCGGGTGTTGTCGTCGGGCACTTTCTCGGCCAGCGGGATGAACTGGTCCAGCGAACGCTGGGCCGCTTCCGGTTCGCCATTCTGGAATTGCAGGCCGGCCAGGGCCAGCCAGGCATCGGCAAACTCGGGATTTTCGTTGGTAATGATCTCCAGCTGCTCCCGTGCCTGGGCATTGCGTTCATAGCCCATCAGCACCCGGGCGTAGGCCATGCGGATGGTGGCGGAAGGCGAATGCTTCAGATAGCCCTGCACCAGCGGCTCGGCTTCGGGCATGTCGGCTTCCATCAGCTCCAGGGCCAGCAGGGCGGCGGCGCCGTTGTCCGGGGCCATGGCGTGCGACTTGCGCGCGGCGTCCAGTGCCAGTTCCTTTTGCCCGGCGACGATGCGCAGGTGGCCGACCGTGGCCCAGGCGGCCGGTCCGGTGTCGGGCTTGCGCAGTTCCTTGGCCAGTGCCTGCTCCACCACGGCTGCGGCCAGGGACTTGTCCGAAACCCGGCTGTACAGCTGGGCAATGGCCAGAAAGGAGGCCGGTTTGGAGGCTGCCGGGGTGAAGGCGATTTCCTGCTGCAGCGGCTGCAGGCTTTCGGAGACACGGTTCAGTGCCAGCAGCAGTTGCAGCACATAGCGGTTGGCGTCGCGTGACTGGGGGAAGGCGTGTTTCCATTCCTGCGCGGCCGACAGTGCACGGTCACCGGAGCGCGACTGCAGGCCCAGCTCGGTGGCGCGGCGGTACAGCTGTTCGCTGCCTGACTGGCGCGCCGCTTCCAGCATCAGGGCCATGGCATTGACCATGTCGCCCTGGCCTGCGGCCATTTCGCCCACCAGAATTTCGTAGAACAGCTCGGCCGACAGCTCTTCGGCACTGGTTTCGGGCTGGGCTGCGGAGGGGGCGGCGGCTGCCTTGGGCGTCGCTGGCCGGCCCTGGGCAAGCACGGCGTGCGACCCCAGAAGCAAGGCAAGGGCGAGGGGCAAGTGCAGAGGGCGGAAGTGAAGCTGCATCGACCCATAATAATCCAAGCCAACACCCCTTTGTCTCTATCTGCCCATGCCTGAATTGCCCGAGGTTGAAGTCACACGCCGCAGCTTTCGCGATGCCATCGTCGGGGCGCGGGTTCAGAGCGTGCGCATGGGCAAGCCTTTGCGCTGGCCTTTGGGCGTGGAACCCCAGGCATTGGCGGGGCGCGTGGTGCAGGAGGTGCGCCGCCGCGGCAAGTATCTGTTGGTGGATCTGGACGCCGGCATGCTGCTGCTGCACCTGGGCATGTCGGGCAGCCTGCGTTTTGCGCCAGAGCAGGGGGCTGCCGGCGTGCACGACCACTTTGACATGCAGACCGACCACGGCATGCTGCGGCTGCACGACCCACGCCGCTTTGGCGCCGTGGTGCATGTGACCGGCGAGGAAGACCCGCTGGCGCACAAGCTGCTGGATGGCCTGGGCATGGAGCCGCTGGACCCGGCGTCCTTCCGCTTCGAGCGCTTTGCCGCCGGGCTGCAGTCCAGCCGCACGCCGATCAAGCAGTTGCTGCTGGGGGGCAAACTGGTGGTGGGGGTGGGCAATATCTATGCTTCAGAAGTGCTGTTTCTGGCGCGCATTGACCCCCAGTTGCCGGCCAGGGACGTTGGTCCGCGCAAGGTGCGGCGCCTGTTTGACGGCATCCGCGAGGTGCTGGCACTGGCCGTGGCCCAGGGGGGAACGACCTTGCGGGACTTTTCCAGTGCCGACGGCATGCCGGGCCACTTTCAGCTGCAGGCCAAGGTCTATGGGCGCGACGGCCAGCCTTGCGTGGGCTGCGGCCGGCCGATCCGCATGCTGCGCCAGGGCCAGCGCAGCACCTATTTCTGCGCGCACTGCCAGAAGTAGCCAGTCGCCAGGCGGCTCGGCGGCCGGAATGGGCCAGCCGCAGCAACCATGCAGCGCTTGTCGCACAATGGCGGCCGCTGCCAGCGCAGTGCCGGAAGTCTGGAGTCTGGAGTCTGCCGGGGCAGGGTATTCCGCTCCACAGCAGATTGGAAACGCGGTGCTGCGCAGCTGGAGCCATGAATAACGGCAATGCAGCAGGGCACGGTTCTGGTGCCGGAACGCTGCTTGCCCACACACCTACATTCCCACGCGTGACCACTTCTTCTTTGTCCCTTGCCTCCGCCGTGGTGCAGTGGCAGGCCAGCCATGGCCGCAACCACCTTCCCTGGCAGCAGACCCGCGATCCCTACCGCGTGTGGCTGTCCGAAATCATGCTGCAGCAGACCCAGGTCACCACGGTGCTGGGCTACTACGAGCGGTTCTTGCAGCAGTTTCCCGATGTGGCCAGCCTGGCTGCGGCGCATGAGGATGCGGTGCTGGCGCTGTGGAGCGGCCTGGGTTACTACAGCCGGGCGCGCAATCTGCACAAATGTGCCCAGGCCGTGGTGCGTGACTTCGGTGGCCAGTTTCCGCGCACTGCGGTGCAGCTGGCCACGCTGCCGGGCATAGGCCGGTCGACGGCCGCTGCCATTTCCGGTTTTTGCTTTGGGGAACGGGCCGCCATTCTGGATGCCAACGTCAAGCGCGTGCTGACCCGGGTACTGGCGTTTGGCGACGATCTGTCGGTGGCCCGGAACGAGAAAACCCTGTGGGCCCTGGCCGAAGACCTGCTGCCCACCGGCGACCTGCAGGTTCAGATGCCGCGCTATACCCAGGGCCTGATGGACCTGGGTGCCACCGTCTGCCTGCCGCGCAGCCCCAACTGCCTGATCTGCCCTGTGCAGACGCTGTGCAAGGCCGCTGCCCAGGGCAATCCGCAGGACTATCCGGTCAAGACGCGCAAGACCAAGCGCAGCACGCAGGCCTGGTGGTTGCTGGTGTTGCGGGACGCCGCAGGCCACACCTGGCTGCAGCGCCGCCCGTCCAGCGGCATCTGGGCCGGCCTGTATGCCCAGCCCGCATGGGAAGCTGCCGTGGATGGGGTGGATGCGGCCATCGCCGGGCTGGGGGCTGTGCAGTCCCGCCAGGATCTGCCGGCCGTGCTGCATGTGCTGACCCACCGCGATCTGTTCCTGCACCCGGTGGTGGTACAGCTGGCAGGGGATCGCCCTGCGGTGGCTGGTGACTGGGCTGCGGGCGGCGCGTGGTTCAGCCCGGAGGCATGGCCCGGTCTGGGGTTGCCGGCGCCGGTGCGGCGCTTGCTGGAAAGCCTGGAATAAGCCGGAGCGGTGTACGGTGGGTGGCGTGCACGCCGCTGCACGCGACCTGCTGTGCCCATTCTCAGTGGCGGCGTTGGTCCATTTCGCGGTGGCGGCGCAGGGTGGTCCACTGGCCCAGGTAATGGTTGGCCAGTTGCTCCACCAGATAGACCGAGCGGTGCTGGCCGCCGGTGCAGCCAATGGCCACCGTCACATAGCTGCGGTGGTTCTGGTTCAGCATGTCCAGCCAGTGGTCCAGAAACTGGATGATGTGGGCCTGCATGCGCTGCACATCGGGTGACTGGCGCAGGTAGTCCATCACGGGCTGGTCCATGCCGGTCAGGGGGCGCAGCTCCTGCTCATAGTAGGGGTTGGGCAGCATGCGGACGTCAAACACATAGTCGGCATCCACCGGCAGGCCGTGCTTGAAGCCAAAGGACTGGAACACCAGCGTCATCTGCCCCGGCGGGACCGAAATCAGGCTCTTCACATAGCTTTGCAGCTGGGCGGAGCGCAGATTGCTGGTGTCGATCACGTGCGCGCTCTCGCGCAGCGGGCCCAGCAGTTCGCGTTCGTCCTCGATGGTTTGCACCAGGGCCAGGCGTGCGCCGTCCGTGTCCTGGCGCGAGAGCGGGTGGCGGCGGCGGGTTTCGGAAAAGCGGCGCACCAGCGTGCCGGTGGAGGCGTCCAGAAAGATGGAATGCACCACGGCACCACGCGCCTTGAGGGCGGTCAGTTGCTCGGGCAGCAGCGGCAGGCCCTTGGGGCTGCGCGCGTCCATGGCCACGGCCACCTTGTGCCCATAGCGGCTGGGCTCCAGCTGGGTCAGCGGGCCCAGCAGCTCGGGCGGGAGGTTGTCCACGCAGTAATAGCCCGCATCTTCCAGTGCGTGCAGGGCAACGGACTTTCCGGAGCCGGACATGCCGGTGATGAGTACAACTTCCAGGGCCATAGCGCGATACGTCTCCTTACAGCGCTCCACTATAGGCGATCAGCCCACATGGGCCTGGGCCAGCATTTCCCGGGCGTGTGCCAGCGTGGTGTCGGACAGGCGCTCGCCCCCCAGCATGCGGGCCACTTCCTGGACCCGGGCCTGCTGCTGCACGGGGGTGACCGAGCTGGTGGTGGCGCTCTTGTCGCGCCGCTTGCTGACCACATAGTGCTGGTCGGCGCAGGCGGCGACCTGGGGCAGGTGGGTGACGGCCAACACCTGGCGGTCGCGGCCCAGGGCGCGCATCAGCTTGCCCACGGTCTCGGCCACGGCGCCGCCTACGCCGGAGTCCACCTCGTCAAAAATCAGGGTGCCGGCCTGGCCCAGCTGGCTGGTGGTGACGGCAATCGCCAGCGACAGCCGGGAAAGCTCGCCGCCCGAAGCCACTTTGCCAATCGGGCGCGGTGTGGCGCCCGGGTGACCGGCCACCAGAAACTGCACGCCATCCAGGCCGCTGGGTGTGGGTTCTTCCAGCTTGTCCAGCTGCACGGCGAATTTGCCGCCCTGCATGCCCAGGCCCTGCATGGCCTGGGTGATGGCGCGCGAGAGCTTGGGCGCGGCCTTGGCGCGCTGCAGCGACAGGGCGCGTGCGGCGGCCTGGTAGGCCTCGTGTGCCTGCTGTTCCAGCTGGCGCAGCCGGCCCACATCGACCACGGCATCCAGCTGGCGCAGTTCGTCGCGCCAGGATTGCAGCAGACCGGGCAGCTCTTGCGGCGTGCGCTTGTAGCGGCGGGCCAGCTGCATCCACAGCGTCAGGCGGCTGTCCAGTTCTGCCAGGCGTTCGGGGTCCAGCTCGGTGCGGCGCAGATAGCTGTGCAGGCTGTGGCGGGCATCGTTGACCTGGGCCAGGCTGGAGGCCAGCACATCCGCAATCGCCAGGAATTCGGGCTCCAGGTGTTCCTGGTGCTGGAGCGTGCTGTGGGCGCGGGTCAAGGGGCTGGTGATGCCTGTTTCATCGTCTTCCAGCAGATGCAGTGTGCCCAGGGCGGTTTCCAGCAGGCTCTGAGCGTGGGACAGGCGGGTGTGCTGGGTGTTCAGCTCTTCCCATTCATCGGTGCCGGGGCTGAGTTTGTCCAGCTCGCCAATCTGCCACTGCAGGCGTTCACGTTCGCGCTGCAGCGTGTCCTGGGCGGCCAGGGCATGTTCCAGGTTCTTGTGTGCGGCACGCCAGGCGGTCCAGTGGGCGCGCAGCGATTGGGTGTCCACGCCGGCGTAGGCGTCCAGCAGCTCGCGCACGGCTTCGGGCCGGGTCAGGCTTTGCCAGGCGTGCTGGCCGTGGATGTCCAGCAGCGCATCGCCCAGGTGGCGCAACTGGGTGGCTGTGGCCGGTGCGCCATTGATCCAGGCGCGGCTGCGGCCCTGGGCATCGATCACACGGCGCAGCAGCAGGCTGTCTTCCTGGGCAAAGCCGCCTTCGTCCAGCCACTGGGACAGGTGGGGCGGGCAGTCGAATTCGGCGGTGATGTCGGCCTGGGGCGTGCCTTCGCGCACCACGCCGACATCGGCACGGCTGCCCAGCACCAGCTGCAGGGCGTCGATCAGAATGGATTTGCCGGCGCCGGTTTCGCCCGTCAGCACCGTGAAGCCGGCGTGGAGGTCCAGGTCCAGCGCCTGCACGATGACAAAGTCGCGCAGTGCAATGCGTTTGAGGGCCATGGCTCAGGTGCCCCCTTCGTTCCAGCCCAGTTTCTTGCGCAGCGTGGCGTAGTAGTTCCAGCCCAGGGGATGCAGAAAACGGATGCCATGGAGCGCACGGCGCACATAGATGCGGTCTCCGTGGCGCAGCGAGGCCAGCGACTGCATATCGAAATTGGCGCTGATGTCGCGCCCGCCCACCACTTCGATCATGACTTCGCCCTGGTCGGGCAGCACGATGGGGCGGTTGGACAGGGTGTGGGGGGCAATGGGGGCCATCACCCAGGCGCCCACGGACGGGTGCAGCAGCGGACCGCCCACCGACAGCGCATAGGCGGTCGAGCCGGTAGGTGTGGCCACGATCAGGCCGTCGGCACGTTGGTTGGAGACGAAACGGCCATCCACCTCCACCCGCAACTCCACCATGCCCGAGGTGCTGCCCCGGTTGACCACCACATCGTTCATGGCCAGGGCCTCGAACACGCATTCATCGCCCCGCATCACGCGGGCTTCGATCAGCGGGCGGCTGTCTTCTTCGTAGCAGCCTTCCAGCATGGCTTGCAGAGTGGGTTGGAAGTTCTCATCCAGCGGGATGTCGGTGACAAAGCCCAGGCGCCCTTGGTTGATGCCGATCAGCGGCGTGCCGTAGCGTGACAGGTGGCGGCTGACGCCCAGCATGGTGCCGTCGCCACCCATGACCAGGGCCAGATCGCAGGCTTGCCCCAGGGCGTCCACATCCAGACTGCGGTACTGTGCGGGCAGACCCATGTGCAAGGCGGTCTCGGCTTCCACAATCACTTCACAGCCCTGCGTGGTCAGAAAAGCTGCAATATCTTCCAGGGCCTGGCGCGGGCTGTCCTGGGGAAGGCCCGTGGGGGAAGCGACACGGTACTTTCCGATCAGGGCTACATGGCGAAACTTGGACGTCATAAGGGAAATTACATCATTAAAATCGTTCCATGCTCGATGATCGTTCCAAGTTGTTGTTGAAAGCGCTGGTCGAGCGCTACATTGCAGACGGCCAGCCTGTGGGGTCGCGCACGTTGTCGCGCGCCTCCGGCCTGGAACTGTCGCCGGCCACCATCCGCAATGTGATGGCGGATCTGGAGGAACTGGGCCTGATCGTCAGCCCCCACACCTCCGCAGGCCGCGTGCCCACCGCCAAGGGCTACCGGCTGTTTGTGGACACCATGCTGACCGTGAGCCGCGACATGCTGCCTGCGCAGGAACTGGTGCCCGAACAACCGCAGAAGGTGATTGCGAACGCCGCCAACATGCTGTCCAGCCTGTCGCAGTTTGTCGGCGTGGTGATGGCGCCGCGGCGCAGCTCGGTGTTCAAGCACATCGAGTTCGTGAAGCTGTCCGAGCGGCGGGTGCTGGTCATCATCGTGTCGCCGGAAGGCGATGTGCAGAACCGCGTCATCTTCACCGACCATGATTTCTCCGGCTCGCAACTGCTGGAAGCATCCAACTTCCTGAACGCGCACTACGCCGGTCTGGCCATCGAGCAGGTGCGCGAGCGCATGCAGTCCGAAGTGGAGCGCCTGCGCACCGAAGTGGCCAATCTGATGCAGGCGGCGGTCAATGTCAGCGCCGAGGCCATGAACCCCCAGCCCCAGGAGCAGGTCATCATCTCGGGCGAGCGCAATCTGCTGTCGGTGAGCGACTTCTCCAGCGACATGGGCAATCTGCGCAAGGCGTTCGACCTGTTCGAGCAAAAGACCCAGATCCTGCGGCTGCTGGATTTCTCCAGCCAGGCCGAAGGTGTGCGCATCTTCATTGGTGGAGAAAGCCAGGTCGTGCCTTTCGAAGAGCTGTCCGTGGTCAGCGCCCCTTACGAGGTCGATGGCCAGATTGTGGGCACGCTGGGCGTGATCGGCCCCACACGCATGCACTACGACCGGATGATCCAGATCGTGGACATCACCTCCAAGCTGGTCACCAATGCGCTGAGCAGCCGGCGCTAAGCCGTTACAATGCGTGCGCCCTGCCATGCGCCGGGCTGGCAAGGGGCGTTAGCTCAGTTGGTTAGAGCAGAGGACTCATAATCCTTTGGTCGCGGGTTCAAGTCCCTCACGCCCTACCAGTATTTATAAGGAAAGCCTGCTACCTAATTGGTAGCGGGCTTTTTTGATTTTGGAATCTGTAGGCACTTTTGAGGAACGCAGTTCAATGCCGAGTTCTGCGCTGCTGCCTTGAGTCCGCTGAGGTGCTCCTTGGTCCATTTCGTCCATACTTCGGCGCTGTTGCATAAATCAGCCCCAGGCCAGACTTCCCCAGCCCTAGACGTAGCTATGCCACAGCCACCGTCTGTGGGCAGCCCAGCTCCGTGAATCGATTGAGGATGGCGGCTCGGATGTGCAGCTCGTTGACCTGTCTCTCAAACGTGCGTGACATCACTCGTTCACCCAGTCGTTTGATGCAGTGCATCTTGGTTTCCACCAAGCTGCGCCGGTGGTAGCCACTCCAGTTCTTCCAGAGCTTGCGCCCGAGGCGCCTGCATGCGGCGATCGCCGCATTGCGATGTGCAGAGGCGTCGCCTTTGCGCATCCTGGCATTCTTTCTTGGGGGAATGATGGGCTTGGCATTGCGCCGCATGACAGCCGCATGCACGGGCTGGGTGTCATAAGCGCCATCGCCTGTCACCGTCAGAAGTGGCTCATCACCCGGCACTTGCTCCAGCAACTGCGGCAGCACGGCAGCGTCAGTGACGTTGTTGGAGGTGACGCAGATAGCCCGCACCTGCAGCGTTTGTGCATCGATGCCGATGTGCAGCTTGCGCCATTGGCGCCGGCGCTACGGCCCATGCTTTTTGCACTTCTACCCGCCTTCACCCAGGAACTTGATGCCTGTGGAGTCAACCAGCAGGTGCAGGCCGGCTGAACTGGGCCGGTATGCCACCTGCACATCCAGATTGCGTTGGCGGCGATACAGCGTGCTGAAGTCGGGAACTGGCCACGGCAGCCCAGACAACGCCAGCAGAGACTGAACAAATCCCGTGGTCTGCCGCAAGGCCAGTCCAAAGAGGTTCTTAATGGTCAGGCAGAACTGGATGGCTGCATCCGAGAACTGCGGGCTGCGCCCGCGTTTGCCGCTGGCAGCGGCAAACCAGGAGATGCCCTTGTCCAACCAGATGGTCAGTGAGCCCCGCGCTATGAGTGCTGCGTTGTATCGCTTCCAGTTGGTGGTGCGGTAGCGGGGCTTGGGTTGCGGAGACTGACTCATCGCCCGAGGCTACCTGAACCCAGGAGCCGATTTGTGCAACAGCGCCGGTGGAATTCAACACCGGGGTGATTCAATCCCGGGCTTCACTCGAGTCAAAAATAAGGGTAAACCCCATGTCCATTATGTGGTTTATTAAGATGCACGTCGTGCCGATTTCGAATCAAAATTCCACTAAACAATTGATATTATTGATTATTTTGTAATTTCAGAAATTTCAGAAATTTATGATTTATTAAGCATTTGCGATATTTGTATTGCAAATCAACTCCGCCACTGCACACCTTAGTTATAAAAAATAAGATACCGGCCTCGCATCTGTTGGTAGTTTGTGTGGAAATGCTCACTCTCCTGACATGCGAGTCTTCGGCCATGCCGATGTGTGCTTCGTTTTCGGGGCTAAAAAGCTAACTAACAACATGCCATTCTTTTACTTATCTTCGTTCCAGGGGGTTGTGCGATGCGCGCGTTAACCCTTTTGCTGTTGGCCATTCTTGGTATTCCGCTGACCCTTGGTGGCGGCTACCTGCTGTCGCTGGGCGGCAGTCCCTTCTATTTCATCAGCGGTGTCGTCGTGTTGATCGCCGCCTGGGGCTTTATCAAGCGCCAGCGCTGGTCCACTATGGTTTACGCCGCCTGGTTGCTGGTGCTGCTGGCCTGGTCGCTGTGGGAAGCAGGCCTGCACTGGTGGCCTCTGTCCACCCGTCTGGGTCTGCCCGCCATCATCGGTTTCATCATGGCGATTCCGGCATCGCGCCGCGGTCTGGCAGATACGCCTGCATTCGCTGAAGGCAAGCCCGTGCTGGCCATGTCGCTGCTGTCAGCGCTGGTGGCTGTGATGGGCATGCCGTTTCATTTGCATGAAATCGAAGGCAAGCTGTCGATGGAAGTGGTCAACCCCGACGCCAAGACCGGTGATACCGCGCAGGCCGAGGGTGACTGGGAAGCCTACACCGGCAGCCACCATGGTCAGCATTACTCCAAGCTGGGCCAGATCACTACAGAAAACGTGAACAAGCTGGATGTAGCCTGGCAGATTCAGACCGGCGACAAGAAAGGCCCTGGCGATGTACATGAAACCACGTACCAGGCCACGCCACTGAAGATTGGCAACAGCCTGTACCTGTGCACGCCGCACAGCATGGCCATTGCGCTGGACGCCGACACCGGTGCTGAAAAATGGCGCTTCGACGCCCAGGCCGGTCTGGAAAAAGGTCGCCAGCACCAGACCTGCCGTGGCGTGTCCTTCTACCGTGGTGCGGACGTGACCCCAGTGGCCGCTGCCGTTGCAGCTGTGGCTGGTGCTCAGCCTGCTGCACTGCTGGAAGCTCCTGTGGCCCAAGCCTCGGCTGCCCCCAAGGCCACCATGTGCAAGGATCGCATATTCCTGCCATCGTCCAACGCTAAGTTGTTTGCGCTGGACGCTGAAACCGGCAAGCCCTGCGAAGACTTCGGCGACAAGGGTGCTATCGATCTGATGCACAACATGCCCAACAAGCAGCCGGGCTACCTCAACCCCACCTCGCCTCCTGTGGTCGTGGGCGACACGCTGATCATCGGTCATTCAGTGAACGACAACTATGCCGTGGAATCTCCTTCGGGCGTGATCCGTGCCTACGACGTGCACACCGGCAAGCTGCTGTGGAACTGGGATTCAGGCAATCCTGACGCGACCGAGCCTTTCGATCCCGCCAACCCTGCGCAGGTGTACAAGGCCTCGTCGCCCAACAGCTGGACCGTGTTCTCGGCCGATGCCGAGCTGGGCCTGGTCTACGTACCACTGGGCAACCGCGTGCCTGACCAACTGGGTCAGTACCGCAACGAGCACGAAGAAAAATACACCGCGGCTGTCGTAGCGCTGGACATCAAGACCGGCAAGCTCAAGTGGCACCACCAGACCGTGCACCACGACCTGTGGGACATGGACCTGGCTTCGCAACCCGTGCTGCTTGATCTGGATCTGGAAAAGGGCCGCACGCCTGCCTTGGTACTGCCTACCAAGCAAGGTGACGTGTATGTGCTGGATCGCCGCGATGGCAGCCCCATCCATGCGGTGACCGAGCGCCCAGCGCCTCAAGGCTCTGACATTCCTGGCGAACACACCGTGGCCACCCAGCCCCTGTCTGCACTGAGCTTCGAACCACCCAAGCTCCAAGAGTCCGACATGTGGGGCGCTAGCCTGATCGACCAGATGATGTGCCGTATCCAGTTCAAGAAGCTGCGCTATGAAGGCCGTTACACCGCACCGTCGCTGCAAGGCACGCTGGTGTATCCCGGTAACTTCGGCACCTTCAACTGGGGCTCGATTGCGGTCGATCCACAGCGCCAAGTAATGTTTGGCATGCCGACTTACCTGGCCTTTGTGTCCACTCTGATCCCGCGCAGTGAGCTGAAGGGTGACACCGTGATGAACCTAGGCGAGCAGGGCATCAACGCCAACGACGGCGCGGGTTATGCCGTCAAGATGCATCCCTTCCTCTCGCCCATCGGCGTGCCTTGCCAGACCCCACCATGGGGCACGGTGGCTGCGGCCGATCTGCGTACCGGCAAGATTGCTTACCAATACCGCAACGGTACCATCCGCGATCTGTCGCCCATCCCACTGCCTATCAAGGTGGGCGTGCCAGGTATCGGTGGGCCACTGATGATTTCCTCCGGCGTGGCCTTCCTGGGCGCTGCCGTAGATAACAACTTCCGTGCCTACGATGTGGCCACGGGCAAGGAACTATGGAACGTGCGTCTGCCCGCTGGCGGTCAAGCCACGCCCATGACCTATCTGAACAGCAAGGGCGAACAGATGGTGGTGTTGGTAGCCGGCGGTCACGGCTCCATCGGCACTAAGGCCGGTGACTATGTCATTGCCTACAAGCTGAAGAAGTAAGCCAAACAAGCAGTGGCTGGCTGAGGTCAGCCACTGCCTTGCCTAGCAGGCCGTTGGTGGCTCCTGACCGGATGCTGCCAGCGGCTTTTTCTATGGCCTTGCCCGGCACGCAATGCGTTGCGTGCAAGGCTTCTCGAACCCTTTCTCTCTGACTCTCTATGAACAAAACTATTTGGGCGCTGGCTGTTGCTGCCATGCTGCCCGTGCTTTCGCTCGCACAATCGCATGTGACCATCTCGGGCCGTCTGGTGGGCGGTGCGGAATACATCGACAAGATCGCCAATGCCCAGGGCGGCACCGACTCGCTGACCCGCGCGGCCAACAACCAATGGGGCACCAGCATGCTGGGCTTCTCAGGCTCGGAAGATCTGGGCGCTGGCACCAAAGCCATCTTTAACCTGGAAGGTGGCTTTGGCTCGTCTACCGGTGATTTCAGCAATTTCAACCGCCGTGCATTTGTGGGTCTATCTAGCAAGAGCATGGGCACGCTGCAAGTGGGTCGTAACCTGCTCAACAGCAACGATGTCTGGAACCTGGACCCGACAGGCCAACAGTTCATGGGCAGCGCTACGCTGGTGCAGGGCCGCAACTGGCAAGGGTTGAGCAATGCGATCGAATACACCACCCCCAATATGGCTGGCCTGACTGTCAATGCCCAATATGGCTTTGGCGAAAAAGCAGATAACAGCAAGGCCAATCGCAGCGAGGGACTGTCGGCAGCTTACACCCAGGGCAATCTGGAGGTGCGCGCCATCTACACCAGCCGCCGCGATGCCATGGGCAGCTACAGCGATGTGTACAAGCATTCACAAGAAGCCATCATCGGCGCTACCTACCGCTGGGGTGCTGCCAAGTGGTTTACCGCCTACGACCACGTCAAGGCCAAGCATGCCAAGGCTGGTGCGCCTGACCGCTTGAAGCACGGCTGGGTCGGTGTGCGCTATGACGCCACGCCCCAGCTGACGCTGATCGGCGCTGGCTACCGCGTACTGGCCAACCCGGGCCACGGCAGCGCGACGCTGCTGATGTTGGGGGCTGACTACCGCCTGTCCAAGCGCACGTTCTTGTACGCATCGCTGGGCGGCGTCAGCAACAGCGCCCAGGCCAACTTTGCAGCCGATGTGTCTGTGAGCGGTCCAGGCAAGGGTGCCTCGCAGCGTGTGTTGTATGCAGGGGTGGGCCATTCGTTCTAACGAGGAGACGTCGGGTCCAGTGCGATCACGCATGATGTGAGTGAGGTTGTACCGAGTGCGGTGGAAGCTGGTGCTGGGCTGCTGCCGGTCTCGTAGACACCAGCCTAAGCTTCTCGAGCTTCTTCGAACTTTATCGGACTGATGTACCCAAGCGTCGAGTGCCACCGCGTTGGGTTGTAGAACGACGCTGTTGCATAACCCTGCGTGAGGATGAGCCTTCCCTTACCCAAGGCGCAGTTATGCCACACGCACAGTCGCAGGCGTTCCCACGCTGGTAAACCTGTTGAGGATGGATGCACGAACCTGTAGCTCTGTGACCTGCCGATCGAAGTCACGGGCCATCACCTGCTCACCCAGCCGCTTGAAGCAGCCCATCTTGGTCTCCACCAGGCTGCGGCGGTGGTAGCCGCTCCATTTCTTCCATATCGTGCGCCCGAGCTTGCGCGTCGTTCTCAGGATCTCGTTGCGGGCTTGTGCTCCCGCTCTGGCATAGGTCCACGGTTTCGCATTGCGGCGAGTCGGGATGATCGCTGCGGCTTGCCGACCGGCGATGGTCTCGTGGCAAGCTTTGGTGTCATAGGCACCATCTGCACTCACCGAGCACACGGGCTCGTCAGGTGGTATCTGGGCCAGTAGTTCCGGCAGCATGGGCGCATCGCCAATGGCGTTGTCCGTTATTTCGATGGCGCGGATCTCTAGAGTTTGTGCATTAATGCCTAGGTGAACATTGCGCCACTGTCGCCGGTAGTCGGCGCCATGCTTCTTGGTCTTCCATTCCCCTTCGCCCAGCATCTTCACGCCGGTGCTGTCGATCAGCAGCTGTAGGCCTGTCTGGTGGGGGCGTGCGGGGATGGTCACGCTCAAGGTCTTCTGGCGCCTGCACAGGGTGCTGTAGTCGGGTACCGCCCAATCAAGCCTGGCGAGCCGCAAGAGACTCTCAGCAAGGCCTGTTGTTTGTCGCAGCCCTAGACCGAACATGCACTTGAGCGTCAGGCAGAACTGGATCGCTGCGTCGCTGAATACCGCCGGCCGCCCGGTCCTGCCACTCGATGGAGCCTGCCATTGAAGGTCCGCGTCAAGCCACATCATCAGCGAGCCTCGGCGTTTGAGGGCAGCGTTGTACTCGGTCCAGTTCGTCGTGCGGTACTTCGCCCGCGGTGGTTTGCTCATAGGGGGAGCCTACCAAGTCGCGGGGTCTCGCATGCACGCCTCGGCCGACTTATGCAACAACGCCGTGAATCGTGCCAATACCACCCTCTGGTGGCCGCAAGTGCAAGCGCCTCACTCCCCCCTATTTCCGCAACCCGCAATTGAGTAGGAGGTGGGTGTTGTTTTATGGAGTGGCCGCAGGGCGCGCTGCGCCGGCATCTTCGGGTGAAGATGCGGCGTTTTCAGCAGGGGTGCCGCTGTCCATGGCTTGCCAGTCTTCGCCCCACAGTTCGCTGGGGTGGGGCGTGCGGTCGGAGCCATTGCCGCAGCGCAGGTCGGTGGCGGGGCAGTAGAGGTCACAGCCCCAGCACAGGCGTTCAGGGTGGGGCGGGTTGCTGGGGAATTTCTTGGCCATGGTGCCGCTCGCGGCATGGGGAGAATGCCCAGCCAGTATGCGCTGCAGTGGCTGTTGGGTGCTACGGCAAGCGACAGAAGATTCACCGCGGCTTGCCCTGTATCAAGCAATGGCTGTCTGCAGGCAACGCATGTTCGCACGGCACCGCACGGACCTGGCACCGTACCGTGCGAGCGCAGCGGGTGGCCGCTGGCATGGCCTGGACCCCAGGTGCCGCCCCGTGTGCCGGGCGGCACATCGCGGGTGCTCAGGCGGCGGTCAGCGCGCCGGGCATGGTCAGCTTGTCGGCGACCAGCAACTGCTGCATCTGGGCCTGGCTCATTACGCCCAGTTCCTCGGCCACGACCCCGATGGGTTTGCCGCTGGCAATGGCGGTTTTGGCAATCTGGGCGGCCCTTTCGTAACCGATCAGCGGGTTCAAGGCGGTCACCAGCGTCACCGAAGAGGCAATGCGCTCGTCCAGCACGCGGCGGTTGGCGACGATACCTTCCACGCAGTTGACCTGCAGTGTGTGGCAGGCATGGGCCAGGTGTTGAAGGCTTTTGTGCAGGGCCCAGGCCATCAGCGGTTCGAAGGCGTTGAGCTGCAGCTGACCGGCTTCGGTGGCCATGGTGATGGCGACGTCGTTGCCAATCACTTCGAAGCACACCTGGTTCATCACTTCCGGGATCACGGGGTTGACCTTGCCGGGCATGATCGACGAACCGGCCTGGCGCGCGGGCAGCTGAATGTCGCCCACGCCGGCCTGGGGGCCGGAGGACAGCAGGCGCAGGTCGTTGCTGATCTTGGACAGCTTGACGGCAATGCGCTTCAGGATGCCGGAGATGTCGGCAAAGGCACCGGTGTCGCAGGTGGCGGCGATCATGTCGGCGGCCTTGACCACGGGCACGCCCGAGAATTCGGCCAGCTTCGGGATGACCACGTCGACATAGCCCACGGGGGCGTTCAGGCCGGTACCGATGGCGGTGCCGCCCATGTTGACCTCGCACACCAGGGGGGCGGATTCGCGCAAGCGCTTTTCATCGTCGGCAATCATGGAGACGAAGGCGTTGAATTCCTGGCCCAGTGTCATGGGCACGGCGTCCTGCAGCTGGGTGCGGCCGATCTTCAACACATCCTTGAATTCCACGGCCTTGTCCTGAAAGGCGCCGCGCAGTGCGGCAAGGGCCGCCAGCAGCTCCTGGATGCCGAACCAGGTGGCCAGCTTGACAGCGGTGGGGTAGGAGTCATTGGTGGACTGCGAGGCATTGACGTGGTCGTTGGGATGGATCACGTCATAACGGCCCTTGGCCAGACCGAGGTGTTCCAGCGCCCGGTTGGCGATGACCTCGTTGGCGTTCATATTGGTGGAGGTGCCGGCGCCGCCCTGGATCACATCCACCACGAACTGGTCGTGCAGTTGGCCGGCCGCCAGGTCGTCACAGGCCTTGGAGATGGCATCGGCCTGCGGGGCCGTGATGGTGCCCAGTGCCAGGTTGGCGTGGGCGGCAGCTTTCTTCACCAGGGCGTAGGCGCGAATCAGCTGGGGCATATGGGCCACGCTGTGGCCGGTGATGGGAAAGTTCTCCACCGCACGGGCGGTGTGGACGCCCCAGTAGGCGTTGTCGGGGATGTCCTTGGGACCCAAAAAGTCGCTTTCTTGGCGCATGGTGAGCAGATTGGCTGAAAAGAATAAAAAATCGGCTCCGGCACAGTGGGCCGGGGCCACGCGGGCGCAAGGTCCGGGCGTGGCAAAGCCCGGCTGATTGGCACTAAAACAGTGCAGTACCAAGCCGGGCTGTTGGGTGAAATTATGCTTAGAACGGATGAGAAGCCAAATTTTGCTGCATATCATGTCCATCGTCGCACTGTTTTGGTGCGAGATGGGGAGTCCGTTTGACACGGTGCGAAAGCGTGCTCCACCGCACAGGGCATGGCTTTGCCGGGCTTCAGGGGGCGGACCCAATGGGATAGGCCGTGCTGGGCGGCGATGTGCTTGGCGCGGGGCTGCAAGCCCGTGCGCTGGTGAAAAACGGCACGGAACAGGAAAACGACTTGGGGGAAAGGGGCGTGCGCAACCCCGTTAGCGGGGATGCCTGACCTTGCCAGGGCGCGTGCCAACGGGGGCGATGGCACGCGACGGAAACAAAAAAGCCCACTTGCAGTGGGCTTTTTTTGTGGTGCGGATGCACCAATTGGTTGCGAGGGCTGGATTTGAACCAACGACCTTTGGGTTATGAGCCCAACGAGCTACCAGACTGCTCCACCTCGCGATAACTGGTTTTCTCTGATTCTGTGGTGCCCGGGGCCGGAATCGAACCGGCACGCCTTGCGGCGGCGGATTTTGAGTCCGCTGCGTCTACCAATTCCACCACCCGGGCAGCAATCAGGGAAGCGTGGATTATGGCACATTTATGCACATGCAAACGTATCCTTCGATTGAAAGCGTCATCGGCAACACGCCTCTGGTGGCACTGCAGCGCATCAACGCTGCCGCAAACGCGGAAAAAGGCAATGTGGTTCTGGGCAAGCTGGAGGGCAACAACCCTGCGGGGTCGGTGAAAGACCGTCCCGCGCTGTCCATGATCCAGCGCGCCCAGGAGCGCGGTGAGATCAAGCCTGGCGACACGCTGATTGAGGCCACATCCGGCAACACCGGCATCGCGCTGGCGATGGCGGCCGCCATCAAGGGCTACCGCATGGTGCTGATCATGCCGGAGGACCTGTCTATCGAGCGCGCCCAGACCATGAAGGCCTATGGTGCCGAGCTGATCCTCACGCCCAAGAGCGGCGGCATGGAGTACGCCCGCGACCTGGCCGACCAGATGGTGGCCCAGGGCAAGGGTGTGGTGCTGGACCAGTTTGCCAACGCCGACAACCCCCGCGCCCACTACGAAACCACGGGCCCGGAACTGTGGGCGCAGACCGGCGGCAAGATCACCCACTTCGTCAGCGCCATGGGCACCACCGGCACCATCACCGGCGTGGCCAAGTACCTGAAGGAGCAGAACCCGGATGTGAAGATCATCGGTGCCCAGCCCTCCGAAGGTTCGCGCATTCCCGGCATCCGCAAGTGGCCCGAGGAATATCTGCCCAAGATCTATGACGCCAGTCTGGTCGACGAGCTGGTCTATGTGAGCCAGGATGATGCCGAGGACATGGCCCGCCGCATGGCGCGCGAGGAAGGCATCTTCGCCGGCATTTCTGCCGCCGGTGCGTTGTGGGTGGCCCAGGAAATCGCCAAGCGCGAAACCAATGCCACCATCGTCTTCATCGTCTGCGACCGCGGCGACCGCTACCTGTCCACCGGCGTGTTCCCTGCGTAACAGCAGGCCTCCTGCCTGGCGGCTACACTGGCCGGGTTGATGCTCAAGATAGCAGTCTGCGCATGCTGCAAGCGTGCAGGCTGCTATCAAAAACTCAAACTCGCACCGGAACTTCCATGGCATTCGAAACCCGTTTTTGCTCGAACTGTGCCACGCCGCTGGAATGGATCACCCAGGCGGAAGACAGCGGCGATGTCAGCCGTCTGCGCTGCCCGGCCTGTGGCTTCACGCACTGGGGCAACCCCACGCCCGTGCTGGCGGCAGTGGTGGAAAACGACCGTGGCCAAGCCTTGCTGGCGCGCAATGCGCTGTGGCAGGAAGGCGTGTTCGGCCTGATCACCGGTTTCATGGAAGCCGGCGAATCTCCGGAAACCGGCATCTGCCGCGAGGTGCTGGAAGAAACCGGTCTGCAGGTCAAAGCCCTGCGCCTGCTGGGCAGCTGGGAATTTCTGCGCATGAACCAGGTGCTGATCGCCTACCACGTGCGCGTGGCGGGCAATCCCGACGATGTGCGCCTGTCTCCCGAGCTGCTGGAATACCGCTGGGTGACCCCCGAAGCCGCGCGCTGCTGGCCGGCGGGCACGGGCTATGCCCTGGCCCACTGGATCCGCGACAAGGGCGTGGAGCCACAATTCGGGGCCTTCCGTCCCGGCCAGAGCCCGGAACCGGATCCCGCCAAGTGGCCGCTGCGGCCATGGAGCGAAGATGCGCGGTTTCAGTTGCCGCCCACCCTGGCGTAACGCCCCCTGAGCCGCGATGCGGCTTCCCCTTCCCCCGTCTTTCCCCGTGGGCTGCTCCAGAGGGTGCCGTGTGCGCGATGGGGCAGCCCTTGTGCGTCGTGTGCGTCGCCCGCCCCCAGGCGTCGTGGTGCACTCACGCTTCGGAAGACGGTGGTGTGGAGCGTCACCCGTGGGGGCAGGTCGGTACCGCTGTCCGTCACAAGGCTGCTGCAGGCTTTCTACAATGGCCCTCCAGAGCAGCCCCCAAGGCTGCACTTTTGCGAGAACCCCATGCAGATTGACCAAGAAATCGACACCCGCGGCATGAACTGCCCTTTGCCCATCCTCAAGGCCAAAAAAGCCCTGTCGGGCATGGAGAGCGGCCAGTTGCTGAAAGTAGTGGCCACCGACACCGGTTCGTTGCGCGACTTCCAGGCATTTGCCAAGCAGACGGGCAACGAACTGGTGCACCAGGAAACCGTGGGCGACGAGTTCATTCACGTGCTGCGCCGCCGCTGATGCGTTAAAGGCGGGCTTCTGATCACAAAAGGCCTGCAATTGCAGGCCTTTTGTTCATTGTGACCGGGCAGAGTGTGCGGTCAGATGTCCAGGGTCTGGAGGTAGGCGCGGAACGAGGCGCCCACTTCCGGGTGCTGAAGTGCCAGTTCCACCGTGGCTTGCAGAAAGCCTTCCTTGCTGCCGCAGTCATAGCGCTTGCCGCTGTACTGGTAGGCGTAGACGGTTTCATGCTGCATCAGGCGCTCGATGGCATCGGTGAGCTGGATTTCTCCACCCACGCCCTTGGGCTGGCTGCGAATCTCGTCAAAGATGCGCGGTGTCAGCACATAGCGGCCGGCCACGCCCATGCGCGAGGGGGCCACTTCCGGTGCCGGTTTTTCCACGATCTCATCCACGCGCAGCAGCGGGCCGCCTGCGGGCTCGCCTTTGACAATGCCGTAGCGCTTGGTGTGTTCCAGCGGTACTTCCTGCACGGCCAGCAGCGAGCGGCCTTGCTTCAGGAAAGCGGCGGTCATCTGCGCCATCACGCCGGGGCCGCCGGGCAATCCGGTCATCAGGTCGTCGGCCAGGATGACGGCGAAGGGTTCGTTGCCCACCAGGGGCTCGGCGCACAGTACCGCATGGCCCAGGCCCAGCGACCGTGGCTGGCGCACAAACAGGCAGTTCATGTCGGCCGGGACGACGGCGCGCACCAGGTCCAGCATGGCCTGTTTGCCGGCACGTTCCAGCTCGTTTTCCAGCTCGTAGGCGGTGTCGAAATGGTCTTCGATGGCGCGCTTGCTGCGGCCGGTGACAAAGATCATGTCGCGGATACCGGCTTCATAGGCTTCCTCGACGGCGTACTGGATCAGCGGCTTGTCCACCACGGGCAGCATTTCCTTGGGTGATGCCTTGGTGGCAGGCAAAAAACGGGTGCCCAGGCCGGCGACAGGGAACACGGCTTTGCGCACGCGGTTCGGGTTGGTCATGACAAAACCTCAACAAATCCTCTACAAAAGGGAAAAAGGCGCTGTGACCGAAGCCGCAGCGCCTTCTGAGCTCAGCTTACCAGCGATCAGCCCAGGCGGGCCAGTTGTTCCTGGATGCGGGTCAGCGTGGCGCCAAAGTCGGCAACGCGCTTTTTCTCCTGCTCCAGCACCGCAGCGGGTGCCTTGGCGCAGAAGGCTTCATTGCCCAGCTTGCCGTTGGCCTTGGCGATTTCGCCTTCCAGGCGCTTGGCTTCCTTGGACAGGCGGGCCTTTTCGGCTTCCACGTCCACTTCCACGAACAGCGCCAGGCGGGCATCTCCCACCACGGACACGGGGGCGTTCTGCGCCTCGGTGGCCCAGGCGGCTTCGTCGTCGAACACCTTGACTTCGCTGAGCTTGGCCAGGTTCTTCAACACATCGGCATTGGCGCGCAGGAAGGCAGCGCCGTCGGCCGAGCCGGCCACCGTCAGCAGCGGCAGGCGCTGGGCGGGCGACACGCCCATCTCGCCGCGCAGGGCACGGCAGGCGTCCACCATCTGCTTGATGCGCGCCACATAGGCGATGGCGGCTTCGTCGATCTTCTCGGGCTGTGCCTCGGGGTAGGCGGCGATGGCGATTGAGGCACCGGCGCGGCCGGCCACGGGGGCCACCTTCTGCCACAGGGCTTCGGTGACGAACGGGATGATGGGGTGGGCCAGACGCAGAATGGTTTCCAGCGTGCGGATCAGCGTGCGGCGTGTGGCGCGCTGCTGGGCTTCGTTGCCGGTCTGGATCTGCACCTTGGCGATTTCCAGGTACCAGTCGCAGAACTCGTTCCAGACAAAGTCGTAGAGGGTGTTGGCGACGTTGTCCAGACGTAACTCTGCAAAGCCCTTGGCCACTTCGGCCTCGACCTTTTGCAGCTGCGAGACGATCCAGCGGTCGGGCTGGCTGAACTGCAGATAGCCGCCGGCACAGTCGGCCGCGGTGTGGTCCTGCAGACCGCAGTCATAGCCTTCGCAGTTCATCAGCACAAAGCGGGAGGCGTTCCACAGCTTGTTGCAGAAGTTGCGGTAGCCCTCGCAGCGCTTGCTGTCGAAGTTGATCGAGCGGCCCAGCGAGGCCAGTGCGGCAAAGGTGAATCGCAGCGCATCGGCACCGTAGGCGGGAATGCCTTCGGGGAATTCCTTTTGCGTGTTCTTGCGCACCTGGGGTGCGGTTTCGGGCTTGCGCAGGCCGGTGGTGCGCTTGTCCAGCAGCGGCTCCAGCGAGATGCCGTCGATCAGGTCGACCGGGTCCAGCACATTGCCTTCGGACTTGGACATCTTCTTGCCCTGTGCATCGCGCACCAGGCCGTGGATGTAGACATGCTTGAACGGCACGCGACCGGTGAAGTGCGTGGTCATCATGATCATCCGGGCCACCCAGAAGAAGATGATGTCGTAGCCCGTCACCAGCACCGACGAGGGCAGGTAGAGGTTGTAGTCATCGTCGGTGGCATCGGTCTGGTCGGGCCAGCCCATGGTGGAGAACGGCACCATGGCGGACGAGTACCAGGTGTCGAGCACATCCGGGTCGCGCGTGAGGGTCTTGCCGGGGGCCTGGGCCTGGGCTTCGGCTTCGTTCTTGGCAACGTAGAGGTTGCCTTCCTCGTCATACCAGGCCGGAATCTGGTGGCCCCACCACAGCTGGCGCGAGATGCACCAGTCCTGGATGTTGTTCAGCCACTGGTTGTAGATGGTCGTCCAGTTGTCCGGATAGAACTTGATGCGGCCGTCGGCCACCACTTCCAGCGCGACTTCCGTGATGCTCTTGCCCGGGTTCAGCGTGCCTTCCGGGGCCGGCTTGCTCATGGCCACGAACCACTGGTCCGTCAGCATGGGCTCCAGCACGACGCCGGTGCGGTCGCCCTTGGGCTGCATCATCTTGTGCGGTTCGATCTTGACCAGATAGCCTTCGGCGTCCAGTTGGGCCACGACCGCCTTGCGCGCTTCGTAGCGCTCCAGGCCCTGGAACTGCTTGGGGCCGTTTTCATTGATGTGCGCATCCAGCGTGAAGATCACGATCAGCGGCAGATCATG
>Ga0160492_100289_pt1 | contig 34843 bp, 26 predicted proteins | sample DID2MG_FD_108258 | JGI IMG/M metagenome (GOLD analysis project Ga0160492, IMG submission 108258) | Enriched soil microbial communities from UW Madison campus, WI, USA - DID2877_E24_FP2 MG | ecosystem: Environmental > Terrestrial > Soil > Unclassified | place: USA: Madison, Wisconsin | collected... | reverse complement strand
CCGCGTGCTTGTACCGACACATTTAAGTTACTCTCTCCGTCCCTTAATCCGCCGTTCTCCCGCCATCCCAGCCATTAAGTACCTCAGAACGTCACTTATCCGCTCACTGGACCGCGTTTTCACCCAATCTCTTGCAAATAAAGCTCTTTTCGGGGCACTTACCCGCCTCTCCCCTTGCACTCGACCAAATTAAGTTACTCCCACAGTCTCCTAATCCGCCGTATCCCCCATTCAGCATTCCAACCGCCGCATCTCCACCGCCGACATCTCCACCATTTCCTTCCGCTTGCTTGTACCGACGCATTTAAGTTACTCTCTCCGTCCCTTAATTCGCCGTTCTCCCGCCATCCCAGTCCTCAAGCGACTCTGAAAGTCACTTATCCGCTCACTGGACCGCGTTTTCACTCAATCTCTTGCAAATAAAGCTCTTTTCGGGGCACTTACCCGCCCCTCCCCTTGCACTCCACCAAATTAAGTTACTCCCACAGTCTCCTAATCCGCCGTATCCCCCCCCTGCTCCCCCACCCTGCATTCCTTCCGACTTATCCCCCCTGCATTCCCGCCGCCGCATGCCCGGTCTGCGGTCCTCGGTCCGCATGAAGGAGCTCCTCCCGCAACAAAAAAAAAGCGTTCCATCCACACCTCATTCGCATTGGAATGGAGTGCGGCGCGAAACGCCTTCATCGATTATTCCGGCTCTAATCCGGCCGCAGCTTCACGGTCCGACGTCGACAAGCGAAGATCGTACAAATAGCCAAGCACTTGATCGGCATTCATCGGACGCCCGTAGTAATAGCCTTGGATGATGGTGCAGCCTGCTTCGTTTAATATTTTGACCTGATCCGCGTCCTCAACGCCCTCCGCCACGCTGTCCAAGCCGAGCTGCTGCGCCAGCGTGACGATCGTCTTGATAATTGCCCTCTTCGCCGGGATATGGCTCTGGCTAATGAACATTCGATCGATCTTAACCGTATCGAGCGGAATCAGGTCCAGTGAGCCGAGCGAAGAATAGCCGGAGCCGAAGTCGTCCATTGACACCTTGACCCCGAGATCCCGCAGCCGGTTCAACTGGCGAATAACCTCGTCCATATCGTGAATGACGATCGTCTCCGTAATTTCAAGCTCCAGCCGCTCGGGAACGAGTCCGAACTCCAGCAGGCTTTCCTCGACCATATCGTATAAGTTCTGACTGTCGAACAGGCGGACGGACGTGTTCACCGAGACGGTCAACCGGCCGTACCCGGCCTTCTCCCACTGCATGCAATCCCAGCAAGCCTGACGCAGTACGAAACGGGACAATCCGACGATAATGCCGGTCTCCTCCGCAAGCGGAATAAACTCGGACGGCGGCACGAAGCCGAACTTCGGATGCTTCCATCGAACCAGCGCCTCGAAGCCGATCGGACGGCCGAGCTGCGTGTCCCATTTGGGCTGGTAATACACGCTGAATTGACCGCCGTACTCCATCGCGCTGCGCAAATCGTTCTCTAACTGCATACGCCGCAGCAGCCGCTGCTGAATCGCCGGGTTAAAAAGCTGATACCGGTTCTTGCCGCCGTTCTTCGCCTCGTATAACGCCGCATCGGACGTTCGAAGCAGCGCCGCGCGGTCGCTCCCGTGATCCGGATATAGAGCGATGCCGACGCTGCAAGAAACGAACAGCTCGTTGCCGTCAATATAGAAAGGCTGGCTGATGCGTGTCAGCAGCCGGCTAGCCAGATGCTCGGCATATTCCCGGTCCCCGCCTTCCGCCAGCAGCAGAAATTCGTCGCCGCCGATCCGGAACACCATAATTCGGTCATTCGCTATGGCGGCCAATCGCCTGCTTGCGTCAAGCACAAGCAGATCGCCTACGTCATGGCCGAGCGTATCGTTAATCGTCTTGAATTGGTCGATATCGATGAACAGCACGGCGCCCCGGTCCGTCCGGTGCAAGAACGAATCGAAGCGTCTGCCCAGCTCATACCGGTTCGGCAGCCCCGTCAGTTGATCTTGATACGCCATCCGCTCAAGCACGGTCCGGTCGACGTACGTCGCCGCCCAAGATACGACGAGCAGCACGCCCATTGCCAGCGTCACGGCCCATAGCAAGAACGTTTTGGTTGACGCCGCCTCTCCCGCGGGCATAGCCGTATCGCACCAGAATGAGACGGACAGCATCCCCGTATAGTGCATGCCGCATACCGCCAGTCCCATTAAGACGGCCGACGCCCACTTCCAGGTCTGGACGTACGTTCCCCCAAGGCCGCTCCGGAACCGATTGAACAGCAGAAGCGCCGCATAAGACACGACGATTGCCACGATAATCGACAATCCCCAATAGAACGGATCATAGCTCATCGATCCGCCCGGAATGCGAATGGCCGACATGCCGATATAATGCATCGCCGCTATCCCGGCCCCCATCACGATGCCGCCGATCGCCAGTCTGCCGATATGAACGTCCTTGCGCTGCGTTAAATAAAAAGCGATAAACGAAGCAAATATGCCCGCCAGCATCGATATCGCCGTTTCTCCGATGTTATAGGTGACCGGCGCGTTCAGATGGAAAGCCAGCATTGCGACAAAATGCATCGACCATATCCCGCAGCCCATCACGAGCGCGCCGGCGACGGACCATCCCCATCTGGACTTGCCGCGCGCCTGCCAGACGCGCCCTGCCATATTCAGCGCCGAATAAGAAGACAGTATAGCGATAACGATCGACAGCAGTACGACTTCTATGTTGTAAGCGCCTTGCAACAAAAACATGTTGTTTCCTCCGATGCCCGCCGTATCTGACACGATTGTACAGGTAAGATTATACACCTACTTAATCGGAGTAACATCCACATTTTATGTCTTATTAGCTATTTAGTTAGGACTAAGGAAGGAGATCGAGCGCGCCGCGGTACTGCTCGGCCGTCAGCAGCCGCTGCATCGCTTCGCTCGGGTCGCCTGCCGGCCTGATCTCGACCAGCCACCCCGCTTCGTAGGGCTGTTCATTCACCGCCTCCGGCATCGCGTGCAGGCTTTCGTTGACGCGCGCGACAATGCCGTCCACCGGACTGAACAGATCGGATACCGTCTTCACCGATTCGATCGTGCCGATGGGCTGCATCGCCGCCGCGGAGGCTCCGACAGGCGGCAGCTCCACGTAGACGATATCGCCAAGCAGATTTTGCGCATGATCGGTGATGCCCACCCGAATGACGCCGTCCGCCATTAGCGCCGCCCATTCATGCTCTTCCGTATACCGGAATTCCGGTCTCACTTCGCTCATGTTCAACAGCCTCCCCGCGTATGCATATAGAACAGACTTTGCCGTCCTGTCAGCCGTTCTCCTTATTCACTCTTATGACGGTCCAGCCGCCGATAGCCCTTTGCGTTCCATTCCACCATCCGATTAAAAATGAGGTGACCACTATGGCCGTGCGCCAAAGAACGCCCCTCTATCCGCTCTACGCCCGGCAGCAGGGTGTGCGATGCGTAGACTTCGCAGGATGGGAGCTCCCCGTGCAGTTCGCCGGCACGCTGAAGGAGCATGACGCCGTCCGGCATGCGGCCGGACTGTTCGACGTCTCTCATATGGGCCGATTGATGGTGACGGGACTGTTCGCGGAAACGTATCTGCAGCGGCTCACGACCAACGACATCGGCGCATTGAAGGATGGACGCGCCCAGTATACGCTGCTATGCAATTCTACGGGCGGCGTCATCGACGACCTGCTCGCGTACCGTCTTACGGCGGATCAATATATGCTTGTCGTGAATGCGGCGAATACGGCCGCCGATCTGGAGTGGCTCCGCGAGCATCTGATCGGCGACGTCACGCTGGAGGACGTGACCGGAGCGACCGCCCTGCTTGCGCTGCAAGGCCCGAATGCGCTCGCGATTCTGAACGCCGCATGCAAGGAAGGCGAAGCGGCTGCCGACGGTCTCAGCCTCGGCGGCAGTGCGCACTCAGCCCGTTCGGTCGATGCGGACGGCACGCCGACGGCCGGGTTCATTCCGTTCCGCTTCACCCCGTTCGGAACGAACGATGCAGGTCCGGCCGCCCGAGCGACGGCGCTTGCAAAGCTCGCTCCGTTCCAATTCCTCGCCTCTTGCACCGTATGCGGCGTTCCGGCGCTCGTCTCCCGCACCGGCTATACCGGCGAGGACGGCTTCGAGCTGTATGCCGCCGCCGCCCATGCGCCCGCTCTCTGGTCGGGCCTGCTGCTGACCGGAGAACGGTTCGGCTTGATGCCGGCCGGTCTCGGCGCCCGAGATACGCTGCGGCTGGAGGCGAGGCTGCCGCTGCACGGCCACGAGCTGTCGGCGTCGATTACGCCGATCGAGGCGGGGCTGCACGCCTTCATCAAGCCCGGCAAAGGCGACTTCATCGGCCGCGACGCCCTGCTTCGCCAGTTGGACGAAGGTCCGCCCCGCCGGCTCGTCGGAATCGAGCTGACGGAGCGCGGTATCCCGCGCGCAGGCTGCGCCGTCTTCGCGGACGGCGCCCCGATCGGCTTCGTCACCTCCGGCACGCATTCGCCCACGCTTCGTCGCAATATCGGCCTGGCGCTGCTGGAGACGCGCCATAGCGCTGTCGGCACCAAGCTTACGGTTGACGTGCGCGGAACGCTTCTAAGGGCGATGGTCGTCCCGACGCCGTTCTACAGCCGGTCCGCCCTATCCTCCGACGGAAGGTGAATGATATGCGCTACTCGCATCGCTATCTCCCGATGACCGAACAGGACGAGGCCGATATGCTGCAAGCGGTCGGCGTCTCCGGGGTTGACGAGCTGTTCCGCGACATTCCGGACGCGCTCCGGTACCCCGGCGCATTGCCGATCTCGCCGCCGCTCGACGAGCCGTCCCTATGGGCGCATCTGCAAGAGCTGGCGGTGCGCAACACGGCCGCCTCCCAATGCGCAAGCTTTCTCGGCGCAGGCGTATACGACCATCACATTCCGTCCGTTATCGGCCATCTCATATCCCGCTCGGAGTTTTATACCGCTTACACGCCCTATCAGCCCGAAATTAGCCAAGGGGAGCTTCAAGCGATATTCGAGTTCCAATCCTATATATGCGAGCTGACGGGAATGCCGATCGCTAACGCCAGCATGTACGACGGCGCGACGGCGCTCGCGGAAGCCGGACTGCTGGCCGCCGGCGCAACGAGGCGAACCCGGCTCGTCGTCTCCCGCGGCGTCCACCCCGAGACGCGTGCCGTCCTACGGACGATGGCGCGCGGGCTCGGCATCGAGGTCGCGGAAGCGCCCTGCTCCGCTGCCGAGGGCACAACCGATCTTAGCCTGCTGGAGCAGGCTATCGACGAACGGACCGCCGCCGTGCTTGTGCAGTCGCCGAACTTCTTCGGCTGCATCGAGGACATTGCCGCGATCGAGCCGTTGGCTCATGCCGGCGGCGGTCTGCTGGCCGTCAGCGTCAATCCGCTGTCGCTCGGCCTTCTGCAGCCGCCGGGCAAGCTCGGGGCGGACATCGTTGTCGGCGACGCCCAGCCGCTTGGCATCCCGCAATCGTTCGGCGGGCCGACCTGCGGCTTCTTCGCCGTAGCCGAGCCGCTCATGCGCCGCATGCCTGGCCGCATCGTCGGCCAGACGGTCGACCGCAGCGGCAAACGCGGCTTCGTGCTCACGCTTCAAGCGCGGGAGCAGCATATTCGCCGAGAGAAAGCGACGTCGAATATTTGCTCGAACCAAGCGCTGCTCGCTTTGAACGCCGCCATCTACTTGTCGGTCATGGGCAAGCGCGGCTTGCGGGAGACGGCGCTGCTCAATATGCGTAAAGCGCACTACGCGGCGGAAGCGATCGCCGCCCTTCCCGGCTACGGCCTGCCGGCGGCGGCTCCTTTCTTCAATGAATTCATCATTAAGCTGCCGGGCTCGGTCTCCTGTTCGGAGCTGAACCGGCGGCTGCTGGGCGATAACATAATCGGCGGCTTCGATATGGGCAAGGCGTATCCGGAGCTTGCGGGCCATATGCTTGTGGCCGTGACGGAGAAGCGATCGCGCGAGGACATCGATCGCCTGGTCGCACGATTGGGGGAGTTCAAATGACAACCGACCGTATTCCGCCTCTTCCGAGCGAAGATCTGCCGTTCATCTTCGATTTAAGCCGTCCCGGCCGCATCGCCTGTTCCCTCCCCGCCTGCGACGTGCCGGAGCTGCCGCCGGAGCGGCATATTCCGGCGGCGCTGCTTCGCGACGTGCCTGCCGCTCTTCCCGAGGTGTACGAGGTCGACGTCGTCCGCCATTACACCGCCCTGTCGCGGCGCAATTTCGGCGTGGACAACGGCTTTTATCCGCTCGGCTCTTGTACGATGAAATATAATCCTAAGCTTAACGAGGATGCGGCCAAGCTGACGGGATTCGGCGGCATCCACCCTTATCAACCCGAAGAAACGGTGCAGGGCGCACTTGAGCTTCTCTATACGCTCCAGTCCGATCTGGCCGCGCTGACCGGCATGGACCGGATGACACTGCAGCCCGCGGCCGGCGCCCACGGAGAATGGACCGGCCTGATGATGATCCGCGCCTATCACGAAAGCCGCGGCGAGCGGCGGACGAAGGTGCTTGTACCGGATTCGTCGCACGGCACGAATCCGGCCAGCGCCACGGCCGCCGGCTATGCGACCGTCACGCTTAAATCCGATGCGCGCGGCCTGGTCGATCTTGACGTCCTGCGCGCGGCGGTCGGCGCCGATACGGCCGCGCTTATGCTGACGAATCCGAACACGCTCGGCCTATTCGAGGAGCATATCGCCGAAATCGCCGAGATCGTGCATGAGGCCGGCGGACTGCTCTACTACGACGGAGCGAACGCCAACGCGATCATGGGCATTGCCCGTCCCGGCGACATGGGCTTCGACGTCGTCCATCTCAACCTCCATAAGACGATGAGCACGCCGCACGGCGGCGGCGGACCCGGCGCCGGTCCCGTCGGCGTGAAGCGCGTGCTTGAGCCGTTTCTGCCCGCGCCGCTCGTCGAACGCCGCGCGGACGGCACGTATTTCCTCGACGACGCGCGGCCTCGTTCGATCGGCCGCGTCAAGCCGTTCCACGGCAACTTCGGCATTCTGCTGCGCGCCTATGCCTATATTCGTTCCTATGGCCCAGCCGGCCTTCGACGCGTGTCGGAATGCGCCGTGCTGAACGCCAACTATATGTTAAGCAGACTGTCCGCCGCCTACGATGTCCCTTACCCTCGCCTATGCAAGCACGAGTTCGTCTTGTCCGGCGCACGCCAGAAGGCGTTCGGCATCCGCACGTTCGATATCGCCAAGAGACTGCTCGATTTCGGCTTTCATCCCCCGACCGTGTACTTCCCGCTCATCGTAGAGGAAAGCATCATGATCGAGCCGACGGAAACGGAGAGCAAAGAAACGCTCGACCGCTTCATTGACGCGATGCTGCGCATTGCATGGGAAGCCGAGCATGAGCCGGACACGGTGCTGAAGGCGCCAAGCCGCACCGACACGGCTCGGCTCGACGAAACCCTCGCCGCCCGCAAGCCCGTTCTTCATTGCGATTGCGGGTGATGCCCTCCTTTTTGAAGAAACTTTATCGCCTTCACAGCGGTTTTCGCATATAATCAACATATCTGTTTTGCATGGAAATGAAAGGATGATTCATCAGTCATTTCATCCCTTCTCATCCTGCTAACAATACCGTCATTATATTCGAGTTGTATTTAAGCTCCTAAATCGATAAACTTATTACTTGGTTAAGATGATGACGGATAGATCGGAGTGGGGTCGGGTTGAGTCGAAATTGGAGCAGATGGCTGTTAAGTCCGTTCGTCGTATTTACAGTTTTTATTATTATTAAGTTTTATATGTCTTGGGGTGTTATTTACGAGACCGGATTCAGTTGGAAGCCGCTTCTGACCGAGCTGCCGATCGTATGGGCGATCTTCGCCGTCATTGAACTGCTGTCTTCCAAGCGCAAGCTTGGCATTTATTTAGCCGTCAATCTGCTATTAACGGGCGTCTATTTCGCAGTCATTATGTATTACAAATATTTCGGCATTATCGTCACGTATCACGCGTTGGCCCAAGTCGGGCAGGTCGGGGAAGTGAAGGGCAGCGTATTCCAGCTCATGCATGCGTATTTCCTGCTCATCTTCACCGATCTCGTAGCGATCGGTCTTGCGCTGACATTCAGCCGCAAGGCGCGCATATGGAACAAGATTGCGGGCGTTCGCGCGCCGCGCATCGCTTCGGCGGCATTGCTCGTCGTCGCCGCGGCCGCATCCGTCTTGACGATTCTGAAGCACGATAGCGTCATTAACGAAGTCCGCCAGACCGAAGAAATGGGCATAATCAATTACGAGCTATACAAAATCGTGTCGATTTCCGACATGGAGCGGACGGTCGAGCCGTCCGAGGTGACGCGCCAGACGATCGATTCGCTCAAAGGAATCGATTCCGCCGCCGTCCCGAGCCTGTTCGCGGCGGCCAAAGGCCGGAACGTAATCGTCATACAACTCGAAGCGTTCCAAAACTTTTTGATCGGCTTAAGCGTCGAAGGTCAAGAAGTGACGCCGAACCTGAACAAGCTGAAGAACGAGGCCGTCTATTTCAAGCATATGTTCCAGATGGCCGGTCAAGGCAACACGTCGGATGCCGAGTTCCTGACGAACACGTCGTTCTATGTTCCTCCTGTAGGAGCGGCGACGGACGAATACGTCAATTACTCGCTTCCTTCGCTGCCGAAGTATTTCAAGGACGCCGGTTATTTGACCGCAACGTTCCATACGAACGACGTCAAGTTCTGGAACCGGGATAAGCTGTATCAAGCGCTCGGCTTCGATTATTACTACGATAAGAGCTGGTACGGGACCGAGGATACGATCGCATTCGGCTCGTCGGACCGGATTCTGTACGACAAGGCGGTGCAAGAAATCGCCGAGATCAACCGGACGGGACAGTCGGTCTATGCGAACATCATTTCCATGTCGTCGCATCATCCGTTCAACTTCTTGCCCGAATCGATGCCGAAGCTTCCGCTTCCTTCGCAATTCGAGGATACGTTCGCAGGCGATTACATTCAGTCGCAGCATTATACGGACGAAGCGCTCGGCCTGCTCATCAGCAAGCTGAAGGAATACGGCATATGGGATAATACGATGCTGGTTATTTACGGCGACCATATGGGATTGCCGATCTACTCGCTCGACAATACGGATCGCGAGCTGCTGCATACGGTGCTCGGACGGACTTACTCCTACACCGACATGCTCAATATTCCGCTGTTCGTCGTCGCGCCGGGCGCTCTGCAGCCTGAAGTCCGCTCGCAGACGGCGGGACAGATCGACATTATGCCGACGATCGCCAATCTGGCCGGTCTGCCGATTCGGGATCGCATTTATTTTGGCCAGGATCTGCTCAATCATTCGGCGAACCTGCTTCCGGAGCGCTATTATCTGCCTTCGGGCTCGTTCATTAACGACAAGAGCATTTTCGTGCCGGGCGAGCAATTCAAGGACGGGGTCGTCTATCCGCTGCCGGGAGATCCGGAGCAAACGCCTTATCCGCCGAAAGCCGATTTCGATCGCGCCATCGATCTGCTCAAGCTGTCGAACAGCTATATCAAGTCGCTTCCTTCCGCCGTCAACGACGCGAAGGCGCGTCCAGGGGCGGCTCGCACCGCGACCGCAACTACAACCACGAAATAAAGGAGATGGATTGCCGTCATGCCTGAATGGACAAAACGGTTGGATCGGGAGAAGCTCGCTTCTCTCTCGCCGCTGTTACTGATGCTTGTCTTCCCTGTCCTTGGCTATCTATATAAAATGTTCAACCAGCCAACCACAGAAGTTCATAGTCTCGTTATGTCTTTCGACCGGGCCACCCCGTTACTGAAAGTGTTCTTCCTGCCGTATTCGGTATGGATTGTGTATATTTATATTTGTCTTATTTATTTCTTCTTGAAAGACCGCACGTCGTATTATCGCGGCATTCTGATGTACACGCTGTGCGCGCTGACCTGCTACATGATCTATTCCGTATTCCAGACGACAGTGCCGCGTCCGGATATCGTCGGCAGCGACTTGCTCTCGCAGCTTGCGCGCTACGTCTACGAACGGGACAAACCGTTCAACTGCTTCCCGAGCATTCATTGCTTCTCCAGCTACTTGATGATGCGGCTGCTCGCGGTAAGCCCTGCGCGCAACAAGCTGAACCGACTGCTTATCTACGGCATGTCGACGACCATTATCGCCTCGACGCTGTTCGTGAAGCAGCATGTGCTGTGGGATGTTATCGGGGCGGTTGCGCTCGTTGAAGTCATGTACCTGGTCGTCATCGTGCTGCTGCCGCTCACGATCGGCGCAAGACAACAGCAACAACGCGGAGCAGATGCTTAAACCTTAATAGAATGGCGGCGCAGGGGTTCCCTGCGCCGCCATTGCTCGTTTTATTGGCTTGGTCAGCATGATCTCCAGCGGCTGCGTATCGAGCAGCAAGCAGCCCGAGCCCTTATAGCCGAGCTTGCGGGTTCCCGGTCTTCCCGCAGCTCCATATGGATAAGCTGTGCCTTAAGGAGATCGTCGGCTATAACGATTCTCGAGTGTCGCGAAACCCAGTGTCTTGTTCGTAGACTCCGGGCTTCCTCTCTGTTGTTGGGGGGTTGGAAGGAACGCAACAGGGTGCAGTTACGTCTATAATGCCTCTCGACCGTCCGCCGTCAAGCGGCGAAACACCCCACTGTGAATTTAAGGGCCCGGTACAGACTGTTATTTACTCGCCACACGATTCCATTCCGAATGAAGCGTCCCGCCCAGACGTCTATTCCCTAAGCCAATGTTACTTTCCAGCACCTAGCGAACGATTAAGCGGCCTTTCGGAGCACTTATTCGACTACGAGCAACGTTCCCAACAAAATAAGCGCCTCTAAGGGCGCTTACAGAGTGTCGAGAAGCCCGACGGCATAGTTCGAGGCATTGGAGTGTGGACAGCCAACCAACTATGCCGCACTCAGAAATAAGAGCTTGGTACAGACGTTTATTAGGCTCGCTAAACGATCCCGTCCGGATTAAGCGTCTCGCACGGACGCCTAATCCAGCAGAGCCAACGTTACTTTTCAGCACCATGCGAGTGATTAAGCGGCCTTGTGGGGCACTTATTCGACTGCATGCAAGGCCTCGAACGAAATAAGCGCCTCTGGGGTGCTTTATTTCGTTCGAAGGCTGTCGAGCAAAGCTTTCTCGACAGCCTGTAAGCGCCTCTAAGAGCTTATTTCGTTCGAAGACGGTCGAGCAATCTCGGCAGCCTCGGATCGTTAACTCTAACGATTCTGTCTGCTTTATTTTTGCCCGATCAGCTTGAAATCGTCATAATGAAAGCCGGGCGCTACGACGCAGGACACGAACACCGGCTCGTCGCCTAGCGGACGCGCCTTCTGCCATACGCGAGCGGGAACGAGCGCTTGCGGCCGCTGCCCGCTTGCCACGTCTGCGCCTACGATGATTTCCGTCTCCGCTCCGGGCTTCTCGCCGTCTCCGCCAAGCGTCAGCAGCAGCGGGGAACCGGAATGCCACAGCCACAGCTCGTCCGACAATACGGTATGCCATGCCGACTCTTCGCCGGGATGAAGAACGAAATAAATCGACGACGCCGAGAAGCGCGGCCCCGAGTAATCGCCGCCAAGCGTCTCTTGCGGTATCGTGAACGACGCCTTCCACAGCTCCTTATACCAGCCGCCTTCCACATGCGGCTGCAGCCCTAGCTTCTCGACAAGCGGCGACAGCTCTCTCGTCGCGACCATCGTACTTACCATTTCCCATCACCTATCCATTCTTCTCTATATACACAACAGGTACTAGTGTAGATCGAATGTTTAATGATGTAAATGGATGATTATTAGCAGCCCTCGCCCGTTAATCGAACTGGTTGAAAGGCACAAGCAGCTCCAGTTGATCGGCAAGCTGACCTTTGACCACGGCCTCGGTGGCCGAAATAATCGTCTCGGACGAATCGTTCGTCTTGTAACGCCAGTTGATTTCTTTATCCCATATCGAATTGGCGACCGTATCGAGCGGCGTCAACCGGATCGGCTTCAGCTTATCGTACCATTTCGGCAGCTCAAGCGAGGCCAGGTAGCTTCGCTCCCGATGCAGTTGAAATTGAATGTAGCTCCATGCCTCTTCCTTATGCTTGCTCTGGCTCGGAATCGCACAAATATACCCGTTAATAATCCCGTACTGATTGAATGGAAGGCGCGTTTTGCGCCACAGCTCGGCCGTCTCCGGCGACCATCGTTTAATATAGCTGTCCGCCCATTCTCCGCTGATGAACATCATCAATTCTCCGCTTCGAATCGCCGATTGACCCAAAGCGTCCCATATGGACGCTCCCAACGGAAGCTTCTTCGCATACGCCTCTTTAGCCATGTCCATCGCCGTCACGAACTCGCTGCCGTTGCGCGCATAGGAGCCGTCGGGATTAAAGAGGCCGTTCGACAACGTATAAGAGAGGAACGCTTCCGTCGGCGTCTGCATGATCCGTTCGCCGTGAGCGGCCAGTTGCTTCGCCATCGCCATCCACCGCTCCGGGCTTTCCATATAGCGGCCAAGCTCCTCCGGATCGTCCGGGAAGCCGTACTTCTTCATCAGATCCGCCCGGTAGAACGTAACCCCCGCCTGCAAAATATGCGGCATAAACATAAGCTTGGTCCCGTCCAACGAACGGAAACGATCCATATTTAATTTCGGAAAATAAACTTCCGCGGATAAATTCGCATTATACGGCGGCTTCGATAAATCCTCGAACGTATCGTAATTCATCAGGTCCTGAATAAGCCTGTAATCGAACTCAATCAGGTCAGGCGGATGATCGCTGTCCAGCGCCGAGAGAATCTCGTCCACCGAGCCGCTCACCGACCTTACCCATTCGAGATTAACTTGTTTGCTATTCTTGAAATCCCGGGCGATCGATTCCTCGTGATCGTACGAGGTCAGTATGCGAATCGTCGGCATGCCGTCCACCCCGTCGGGCTCCTCGCGATCGTGAACGGGCTGCTGGGACGCCGTCTCCCCGTCCGTGCCGCAGCCTTGAAGCAGGATGAGAAGCGACAGCAGCACCGGCGAGATCCATCGTGTCCGATTCATATCGATTCCTCCTCTGCCATATCTTTCGGCTCGTGCGTCCGCTGCGAGAACCAGCCGACAATGTCGGAAGCCGGTACGGCTTGTCCATAATGATAGCCTTGCTGCAATCGGCAGCCGACCTCGCTTAACGCTCGGGACTCGCCTTCCGTCTCGACTCCTTCCGCAACGACAAGCCAATTGCGGGACCGAGACAGCAGCATCATCGTCTCGACAATGGACCGCTTGTCCGAATCCTCATGCAGCCCCTTGACGAACGTACGGTCGATCTTAAAGCCGTCCACCGGCATCCGGTTCAACAACCCGAGCGAGGAATAGCCCGTGCCGAAATCGTCGATCCATACTTTCATGCCTTGCCGCTTCAAGCGGTGCAGCTCTGCGAATACGCGCTCCGGCTGCTTGGCGAATACTTCCTCGGTAATTTCGACTTCCAGCAGCGCCGGCGGCGTGTCCGTTTCCTCCAGCAGCTTCTCCAGGAAGCCGACAATGCCGTGCAGTTGAATCTGGGTCGGCGAGAGGTTGATCGCCACCGGTACAGGCGCATAGCCCCGGTCCAGCCAATCCTTCAGTTGGCGGCAGGCTTCCCTCGCCACCCACTCGCCGATCGGCTTCAACAGTCCGCAGCTTTCGGCAATCGGGATGAAGCTGGCCGGCGAGACGAAGCCGTATTCCGGATGGAACCAGCGAAGCAGCGCTTCCACCGATACGAGCCTCTCCTCGCTCTTATCGTAGATCGGCATATAATACAACTGCAGTTGCTGACGATCTACCGCCTTGCGCAGCTCGAACTCCATCCGCATCTGCTTGGACAGATCGGTATCCGGCGGCGAGTAGAAGCGGTAGCCGCAGCCTCCCGATCCTTTCGCTTCATACATGGCGAAATCCGCATTCTTAACGATCGTCTCCGCGTCTTTCCCGCTAATGGTCGACGAGCTGATTCCCATGCTAAGCGTAACGTACAGCTCCTCGTCGCCGATCTGGAACGGCAGCTCCATAATATCCAGCAGCTCGTCCGCAACGTCTCGCACGATGCTTCTCCCGCGCACCGAGATCAGCACGAACTCGTCGCCGCCAAGCCGGGCGACAAAGGCGCGATCGCCTACCGTTCGAGTAAGACGATACGCGACCTGCTGGAGCAGCAGGTCGCCCACCGCATGCCCGAGCGTATCGTTGATATGCTTGAACCGGTCCAGATCGATAAAGACGACGTGAACGTCCTGCTCCTGCGGCGTCCCGTCCAGCGTGCTCAGCAAATGCTCGTTAAAATGCCGTCTGTTCGGCAGGCCGGTCAGCATATCGTAATACGCCTGCTCCCGGGACTCCATAAACATTGACCCCAGCTTCTCGGTTACGACGCGGAAGTTGCCGACCAGCGAGTTAATCTCTTCCAGCTTGGATTGCGGCCACTCCGGCGCGATTCCCGCCTTGACCTTGTCCGGTATGCCTTCGGAGACAACCGCAAGCCTGCGAATGCCGGATACGAGAAAGCGGTATATAACGAGCGCGAACAACGCGACAATAGCCGTTACATATAAGCAGCTCATCATTTGCGCATTGTATACGCTGTATACCTCATGACGATAGGTATCGAGGGGCACGCGCACATACAGATCGAACGAGCCTAACGAAACCGGATAAATAAACGACATCCGCTTCCACTTCGCTCCGGATTGCTCCATGCCGGATACGCTGTCCATTGTCGGGCTCCACATTTTGCGCTCGGAGAAATAGCCCTGCCAGTTGCTGACCGCGAGCCATTCCGGCAACGGATTCGTTCCGACGGCGGTATGAAGCAGCCTCTCTCCGTCCGGCATGACGAGCACCGCTTCATACGGCTCGGACGCCAAAATATTATGAAGAAGCCGCTGTACCTTCGCTTGCTCCAAATAGCCGTGCAGCCGGATGCCCCGCTGATCGGACGGCGGCATAAGCTTGATCGCGCTCTTAATAGACTGGCTTGCCATGTCCGCCTTGCTGTTAATCTCGCGCATAATGGTCTGCTGAAAGCTCTGGCCTCCGCTGACGATGAACAAGATCGACGAGCCGAGCATGGCCGATATCGTAATATGAATGAGCGCTTGCGAGAATCGCAGCGGCCGGTTGTTGGGCAGTCGACCGCGACCGAATATTCCCGGAGGCAAATAATTTGCGATCAGCTCCGCAACCAACGCATTGCATAGGCCGCCCGACGTCATCGTATAAGCAAAAAACAGCGTCTCCTGACTTAAAACCCCTGCATCCGCGTTCATCATATAATGCACCGGGATACCGATCAGCAGCCAATAGATCGCGCCCCCGCCGATGAGGCCAAGACGAGGCCAGCGGGAAGCAATCGAGATGACGATTATAACTTCCGCCGTATGGCTCCATAGGGCATATGAGGGTTGTTGGAAGACGATCAACAGACCGTGTACGAGCACAAGCAGCAGCATGCCCGCACGCCAGCCGAACCATGAGGCGGCAAGAAACAGCAGCGCCGCGCCAAGCGAGAAATTTATACCGAAAAACAACTGGATAGGAAACGAATAGGAAATGTAGGCCATAAGGCCTAGAGAAAGGTAAAGTATGCTCGTCCATAACGACTTGAATATGCGTATTTGATTGTTCATACCGCTCTCCTTCTTGCTGCGCCAGTCGTCGAAAACGCTGTCAAAAACAACGTTGTGTACATGTTGTGCATGCATATAAGCATGAAGTCCTAATTATTTTAATCGGCTGCGAGAGCCGATTAATTCAGAGTCTGGACGGTTCTTCCTAAAAAAACATTTTCGAGCTTCATTATAATTCAAATTGAAACGGAGTAGTTCGACATATTCAAAAAAAGACTGGCCGCCCAGCCGGGACGGCTGACGAAGCAGTCTGTTGAGAGCAAAGCTCGAAAATTCGTCTCGATTACGCGGACTTGTCCCTCCCACAAGCAGCGGCCGAATGTTAAGTTAGCGGGATTTTTTACATTAGATTGTATAACGCAATTTATAGAGTGGTATGGATTAATCGTTTGTTAATACGCTCCGGCTCTTTTCGTACGAACCGACTCGATTGGTTCGGCGAAGGGCTGCAATAAGCGAATGTTCGGGAAAATCCGTCTCGTTACACCGTCTCTCGCACAAAGCGGCGAAGGATCGATTATTTCCTCGGAAATAGACACGACACGCCGCGACATCCCGTGCCGGACAAGCTCATAACGGCGCAAATGCCGGTTGGCCATTTTTCCGATATAATAAGACGAATGACTATCCGAACGAGGAGGCTTACAAGCACGATGGATGCCAATTCGACGAGCAATCCTCCGCCGGGGGCCGCCGAGCTGCAAGCTGTGGACACCTCCCGCTGCCCATTATGCGGACGCGACAACCGATGCGCCGCAGCGGCGTGTCTGGACGACGCCTCAAGCTGCTGGTGTTTTAGCGCCTCTATTCCGAAGCAACTGCTGGAGCGCATCCCGCCCGAGCTTCGCGGCAAAAGCTGCGTATGCTCCCGCTGTGTAGAAGCCTACCGCGAGGAACAGCGCGCATGAGGCTGGAGAGACTGCTGGCCATTACGATGCTGCTGCTTAACCGCAGACGTATAAGCGCCAAAGAATTGTCCGAGCGGTTCGAAGTCTCGCTGCGCACGATTTACCGCGATCTGGACACGCTTAATCAAGCCGGGATACCGGTTATTTCGTACGCGGGAGCTGCGGGCGGCTACGAGCTTATGGACCGGTACGGTATCGACCGCCAATACATTTCGCTCGACGAGCTTCAATCGATCATTATTGCGCTCAACGGCGTGCAGAGCGTCATGAACGAGCATCATGTCGCCGGACTGCTCGACAAAGTCGGCGCGCTGCTGACCGTGTCCGAGCAAGGCGATGTCGAGCGACTGTCCCATACGTTCAAGATCGATTTGAATCCTTGGCATAGCAATGAAGACGAGCAGGATCAGGACCGGCTCCGGCAAATTCGGGATGCCGCACGAGACCGGCTGGTCGTCGCATTCGTCTATACCGACAATCAATCCCAAATATCCGAGCGCTATGTCGAACTGCACAGCATCGTGCTGAAAGGCTATGTCTGGTACGCCTACGGCTACTGCCGCCTTCGGCAAGACTTCCGCACGTTCCGATTAAGCCGCATTCGCGATCTCCGCGTAACGGACGAACCCTTCGAGCCGCGGGAAGATAAGACGCAGCGGCAGCCGGAACAGCTTCGGCTGGGTCGGCCGGAACGCTCCCGTCAGCCGCTCGCAGAGTTGAAGCTTCGCTTCGCTCCAGCCGCCCGCGCGCGAGTACTCGATTTCTATAGCGGCGATCAGATCCTTACCGAAGCCGATGGCTTTCTGAGCGTAACCGCCTGCCTGCCCGATGATCCGTGGCTCATCGGCTTCCTGCTCTCCTTCGGCGCTAACGTCGAAGTGCTCTCGCCCGCTCGCGTAGCGGAGCGAATCCGCACCGAGGCCGCCAAGATCGCTGCGCTCTACTCAAAGCTTGGCAGCAGCGATAAGGAGTAGACCTAGCGAACGCCATGCATGTTCCCCGCTTGGGAATGTGCATGGCGTTTTTATTTGGCTGGCGCGGGGGGCTGGGCGGTTGGCGCTCTTGCATCACTTTTGGTGTCACTACAGGCTGGTGGGCGGGGCAGTTGGCGTTCTTGCATCACTTTTTGTGTCACTACAGGCTGATGCACAGGGCGGATGACTCTCTTGCATCACTTTTTGTGTCACTACAGGCGGGTGGGCGGGGCAGTTGGCGTTCTTGCATCACTTTTTGTGTCACTACAGGCTGGGGGGCGGGGCAGTTGGCGTTCTTGCATCACTTTTTGTGTCACTACAGGCTGGTGCACAGGGTAGATGACTCTCTTGCATCACTTTTGCTGTCACTACAGGCTGGTGGCCGGGGTGGTTGGCGCTCTTGCATCACTTTTTGTGTCACTACAGGCTGGTGCACAGGGTAGATGACTCTCTTGCATCACTTTTGGTGTCACTACAGGCTGGTGGCCGGGGTGGTTGGCGTTCTTGCATCACTTTTGGTGTCACTACAGGCTGGTGCACAGGGTAGATGACTCTCTTGCATCACTTTTGGTGTCACTACAGGCTGGTGCACAGGGTAGATGACTCTCTTGCATCACTTTTGGTGTCACTACAGACTGGTGGGCAAGGCGGATAGTGTTCTTGCATCACTTTTGGTGTCACTACAGGCTGGTGGGCAGGGCGGATAGTGTTCTTGCATCACTTTTGGTGTCACTACAGGCTGGTGCACAGGGCAGTTGGCGTTCTTGCATCACTTTTGGTGTCACTACAGGCTGGTGCACAGGGTAGATGACTCTCTTGCATCACTTTTGGTGTCACTACAGGCTGGTGGGCAGGGCGGATAGTGTTCTTGCATCACTTTTGGTGTCACTACAGGCTGGTGGCCGGGGCAGTTGGCGTTCTTGCATCACTTTTGGTGTCACTATAGGCTGGTGCACAGGGCGGATGGCGTTCTTGCATCACTTTTGCTGTCACTACAGGGAGAACAGTAGCATCAGTTCGTGTTTTTTCTTTTCTTTTCGACTCCATTCGGGAGGATTGGTAATTATTTTCCCGAAATTCTATAGGCACCATTTTCTTTCACCCCTACTAAGGAGCCTAAGACGATGAACTTGAACAAGGACAATCAGGAGCCGCGCGAGAACGACTCCTCCCGCCAACGGGAAGAAAACGGCATTAACGACAGCCGCGACCTCGCCAATGATAAGCAGATTTACAACGGCAACCGCGAACCCGATTCGCTTGGCGGCTCCGGGTCCAATGCCGGTTCCCGCTTCGGTCTCCCGCCGCTTGCGGAAATTTCCGGCCTCGGAGGATGGCTGGTGCTTATCCAAATCGGCATTATATCGACACTAATAATGAATATCATTCAATTGTTCGCCTATACGATTCCGGCGTTTCAATCCGATACTTGGGATCAATTGACCGTTCCAGGGGCGGAATATTATCATCCCATCTGGAAGCCGGCACTAATTTTTGATTTGGTCTCTTCGATTGCGATCATTGTATTTGTACTCTTCGCCCTCGTCGCCTTTTACCGAAAGAAACGTTACGTGCCGAGTATGATGTATATTTTATATTCCGGATCGTTTCTGCTTGCGTTGACTCAGTACTTAATTTTGCAAAATATTCCCGAGGTGGGCGAATTGGATAGTACGGTTTCGGATCTGGTGCGCGGCTTTATAACCTCCACCTTATGGATCTTGTACTTCGTCCGGTCGAAGCGCGTACACAATACGTTCGTCAGATAGATCCGGGTAGAGCTTATAGCGTCTGCTTCCGACCACAAGTGATCGCTCGCCTTCGCAAGGCGCTTCGGCAGTTCTGCCGAGGCGCCTTTTCCCATCTCGCCTCCCCGTTCCATCGCTCCCGTTCCCTCTTCCGCTTACCCGACAGATCCCTCCCTTCCTGATTTCCCACGATATGGCACTTTGCGAGTCGCAGGTCGACGCCGTTGACTTGCCGGACTTAAACGGACAACGATGCATAACATAAGTCCATATTCAACCCGCCGTACAAGAAAAAGGCAGCCTCGGACGCGACCGGCGCCGCCTTAGGCTGCTCTGCTGTTTTATTGATTGGGAGCTTCGACGGAGACGAGATGGTCGCCCTGCTCGAACCGATATTTTTGCCGCTCCCCCGCTTCCAATTGCCGCTGCCGAATGTTGTAGATGATACCAACCGGCGATTTCACCGCTTCATTGGCGCTTGCATATACGAGTTGGTCATTCCGCAATTGCAGCAGTACCGTGTCGATTGGCATTCCCTCCATGTATACGAGCTCCGCCGTTCCGTCCCCGTTCCAATCCGAAGCGATTACAGGATAGTTAATGAACAGACGCTGCTTCGGCACTCCATCGCTAAGCCGCACGAGCTGCGTTACCATACAATTTGCGCCGCAATAACCGGTGAGCTGAACGTAGCTCTGTCCAAAAACGTCTACGGAACCGATCTCGATCTGCTTCTCGTAAACGTCTCCCCCAATCGTGCCGAGCGGATAAACGACACCATCGCCCATCATGCCGATGAAGCGCTCGTAAGAATCGGCATCCGGCTTCGTATACACGAGATAGCGATGCCCATCGTACTCAATGGTGCGAGTGCGGGCGCTATCGGGAATGCTTGCGCTGTCGACGGCCTTGATCGGCTGGACGGCGTCTGCCATTGGCCGAAAAATCAGCTCGGCCTGCTCCGGCAGCCCTTCAAGGCCGGGATCGTCCGCAGCCGCAGCGGATGCAGAATTATCCGGCGAAGGAACGGGCCCATCAGGCGAATCGACCGAGGTCAAGGCTGCCGTTGGATCGGTCTGCTGATTGGCATCCGCGAACTCCGCCTTCCTGGCAGGATCGGATGAATCGTTCGCTTGCGCGTTCATCGCTACGGCGGAGGCATTGTGCTGCGGGACGGCCGGTCCCAGCTCTCCCGCCGGCTTTTTCACAATATTGACTCCGATCAACGTAATAGCCGCCAACGCCAATGTGGCAACAACCGAAGCGGCTCTTCTCGCACGGTTCATGGTTCTATCGCTCCGTTCTTTAGTTTCTTTATGCTATAGACCGTTAACGATGCAATAAAGTTGCGCCGTTAATGATAAGTCTCGTGAATCGCCGTCTTTGCTGGACCTCTGCGAGGGGCCGGGCTTGCGTTGGGCATGGCGAGCGGCTCGCAAGGAGCACAGGCATGATTAGCAAGAATGCATGATTGCAAGTGAGCATCGGACTTCACAGATAAGCGCCCTCACAGGGCATTTATCCGAATGCGGCTGCCCTCACGCGTAATAGAAGTGTCCCTCTACATCGTCTCTTGGTGGGATTGCGGCGAATTGGTCGAATACGGCGGCGAACAAGTGTCTTTCACAAACTCTTATTGAGGCGGCTTGGCGGGAATTTGAGCGGATAAGAGACATTCTGCGGCGCTTATTCGTCGGTCTGGCCGTGGATCTAGCCGTCAATTCGACCGCACAGCCGCCGTTCGTCCGGCGGCGGGGCTGCCATCGCATCGACTCGGCCATAGGACCGCCCTTGGTCCAGCCGCACAGCCGCCGTCGGTCCGGCCTATGGCCCTCCATCAGTCCGGCCATAGGCCACCCTGAATCTCGCCGCCGAAACCGAGTATCCAGCGCAAAAACCGGGCATAGTTCTCGATTCGCCACATACGATTACACCGAACGAATAAGAGGGGAAGCTCCGTAAATGGGCGATTTTATCGAAGCAGAACGCGGAGTCGCGCTGTATGCGGCCGAGAACGGAACGCCGTTTCTCGAAGCCCGGTATCTTTAACGGCATTTAGCCGCTCTTTTGTGCAACCTTCCCCTTGAATTCCGCGTATTTCCAAGTGTACCCAATACAACCCGAGGAGGCATGCGCAATGAACATCCATCCTGACATGAACCCGAATGCGAGACGCCGAACCGCTTCTTGGAAATATACGGTCGGCATTGTCGCCGTTCTGTTGGTGCTGTTGATCGGCATCAACAGCTTCGCCACGGTTCAATACGGGCACGTCGGATTGTACAAAACGTTCGGCAAGCTCAACGACAACGTCTTGGACCCCGGCATTCATCTTAAAATTCCGTTCTTTCAGTCCGTCATTCAAGTCAACACGCAGGTCACGAAAGCCGAGACGGATTCCACCGCTTCGTCCAAGGACTTGCAGCCGGTCTCGACCCACGTTGCGGTCAACTACTCCGTCAATAAGGCCTCGGTGTTCAGCCTGATGAACAACGTCGGCGGCAACTACGACACCATCATTATTAATCCTGCCGTTCAGGAAATCGTGAAGGAAGTAACCGCGCGCTATCCGGCCGAGGACTTGATCGCCAAACGCGACGTCGTCGCCGGCGAAATCAGCGATCTGCTGACGCAGCGGCTGGCCAAATACGATCTGCAGGTGAAAGAAATCAACATCGTCAATTTCAAATTCAGCGACGCGTTCAACCAATCGATCGAGGCGAAGCAGGTCGCCCAGCAGCAAGCGTTAAAAGCCGAGAACGACCTGAAGCGCGTTCAGATCGAAGCGAAGCAGAAGATCGCCCAAGCCGAGGCCGAAGCCGAATCGCTCAAGCTGAAGAAGCAAGAGGTTACGCCGGAGCTCGTCCAGTTAAAGCAGATCGAGGTTCAAGAGAAAGCGCTGGAAAAATGGGACGGCCGATTGCCTGCCGTTACCGGCGGCGCAACGCCGTTCCTCGACGTGCAGTCGTTTATCAATCAACCGGCACAGTCCGTGCCGTCGCAGCCAATCGAGCAGCAGCCGGCCGAGCAAGCTCAGCCTTAACGAATAAAGCAAAATAACGCGAGGAGCGTGTATTCCGCTCCTCGCGTTATTTTGCTTTTCCGATCATTGCGTCCTGATGCTCTGGGTATACGAAGGCGCAGCGGCGTCCATCGGCTCTATTCGCTGGGCAGAAGGCCTATCGCCGCTCCGCTCCTCGTATAGCAGCCGCAATATGCCGGCTCGCAGCTCGACGAACCGGCTGTTCGTCCGGCTGCGTGGGCGCGGGAGCTCCACCGGCACGATTGCCTTGATCGTTCCGGGCCGCGGCGTCATGACGACGATACGATCGGCGAGGAATATGGCCTCCTCAACGTCGTGGGTAACGAATACGATCGTCACCTTCTCCCGTTGCCAGACGCGGACCATCTCCTCTTGCAGATTGTGCCGGAGCAGCGCATCGAGCGCCGCGAACGGTTCGTCCATCAGCAGCAGCCTAGGCTGCAAGCATAAAGCCCTCGCAATCGCTACCCGCTGGCGCATCCCGCCCGAGAGCTGCTTCGGATATAGGCCGGCCGCCTCCGTCAGCCCGAACAATTGCATGTACCGCTCCACGATTGCCCGGCTCTCGCTCTTGGTCTCCTTGCGCATTTGCAGTCCGAAGCGAATGTTCTGTCGAACCGTCAACCAAGGGAATAACGCATAATCTTGAAAAATAAACCCCCGCTGCGGCGACGGACCGCTCACCGGTAGCCCGTCGCACAAGATGCTGCCGCTGCTCGACGCCTCGATCCCTGCGATTAGCCGGAGCAGCGTGCTCTTGCCGCAGCCGGAGGGCCCGAGCAGACAGACGAATTCGCGGTCCGCGATCGACAGATCGATGCCGGACAGCGCCTCGATCCGCCTCCTGCCCCCGGAATCGTATGTCTTGGCCGCTTGCCTCACTTCAATATGCAATCCATTCGCCTCCGTTAATAGGATAAATTATAACGTCCTTTAACGACGGCATGCAGTCGCGTCGGAGGGCGTGACGGAATGCCGCCCTACTGCCAGCGCAGAAGCGCGCGCTCCGCCAGCCGGATCAACGCAGACGATCCGAAGCCGAGTGCGCCGATCGTGAACATGCCGATTATCGATTGGTTATAGTCCAGCAGGTGGTACGCTTGCCATGTCGCGTAGCCGATGCCCGTCTGGCCCGACATCATCTCGCCCGTTATAACGCCCATCCACGAGGCGCCGATGCCGACGGACAACCCCGTGAAGATTTCCGGCGCGGCAGCGGGCAAATAAATGCGCCAGATTGCGCGCACCGGGCCGCAGCCCAGCACTCGGGCCGCTTGAATAAGCGAAGGGGACACCCGTCTGGCGGCGTCCCTGCTGCTAATCAGGATGGGGAAGAATGCCCCGACGAACGTAATGAATACGATACTGCCCTCAATGGTCCGGAACAGCAGCATCGCTACCGGCAAATAGGCGATAAGCGGTATGGGTCGCAGCAGCTCCAAATTCGGGAACAGCGTGTTGTGACCGACCCTCGTCAGCCCGATCCACAAACCGAGCGGCACAGCGACGAGAAAGCCAAGCGCGATGCCGGACATGACCCGATAGGAGCTGACTAGAATGTCGTTGTAGTACGACGCCGTTTGCAGGTTCGCAAGCCAAGCCGACAGAATCGCGATCGGATGGGGCAGATTGCTGAACTGCAGCGGCCAATTGACATTCAGGATGACAAGGACGTGCCACAGAAACAGACAGGCCGACAGCGACAAGATTCGTACGGACGCAACGCCCGCCGTGCCGCGCCATACGCCGCCGAATTTCCGCTTCGGTTCCCTCTCTCGCCCGTGCCGCGCCCCAATCCCGTCCAGAGCCGCTTCCCCGCCGTTCAATACACGCTGTCTGGCAGCCATTCGCCCCGCCTCTCTTCATCCGTCAGATACGTCCTGCCGGCCGATTGCACCGCCTCGCGCAAATAGCTGTCATCCACGAATTGCCCAAGGTCGAGCTCCTCCTTCAGCCTCCCGATGCTGGCGAGAAATATAACGCTGCCCTTAAGCGTGTTCAAATCCTTGTCATAGATAGCGGCATCGAATCGAATGTTGGCCACCATCTTGTGGCATACCTCCAGCGGGAACTTGCTCTCCTCGGCGAATATCTTCGCCGTCTCCTCCGGATGCATCCGCACGAATTCATGCGCTTCGTCAAGCGCGCGCAAGAACGCTATGGCATACGCGCGGTTCTTCTGCGCCCAATCGAGGTTGGCGACGACGCCCGCGAGATAATCGATCTTCGTCGCCTCGCCGGGCGACAGCACCTTGCCGAATCCCTTGGATTCAATTAGGCTCGGGTATGGCTCCCAGGTGGAGTGGGCGACGATCTTGCTCTGCTCGATGCTCTGCATACCGACCGTGACCGACTGGTCGACGATCTTCACGTCGTCGACCATGCCATGCTGGCGAAGCGTCTCGAGCAGCATCCGGTGTGAGCTCGAACCGATCGGCGTCGACACCGTCGATCCCTTCAAATCTTCGATCTTCGCGATCTTGCTGTCCTTCGGCACAAGAATCGCCTGATTGCGCCCCGTCGCCCCCTTGCCGTCGAAGGCGAGGAAGACGGAATCGTAATTGGGCTGCGCGACTCCGAGCACCCCGTTCAATAGGGAGGGCATATCGCCGAGGAACGAAAGCTGGATTTTGCCGCCGATCATATTGTTGTTTAACACGGAGCCGGCCGGCGCGTCGAACCACTCCACCGTCACGTTATCGTCCGGCGCAAGCTCCTTCAGATGCTTCTCGAACAGCTTCCGGTTCTTGATAATCAGCGCCCCCCACGTTTGCGCCGTCGGCGACTGGTAGCCGACCGTCACCGTCGCCTTCCTGCCCTTAGAGGCAGGTGCATGCCCTCCTCCGGCGTCCTCTTCCTGCGTCGCTGCGCACCCCTGCAAGAGCGCGGCCGCCATTGTCACGACCGCAAGCGATCTGGCTATTGCCAGCAATGGCGTCTGCATGCGCGTTGTCTTGAGCATTGCTCTCCACCCTCCATCTATCGGCCAACGAACCAGAGAGTCGTTATTTCAAACCAACTTGCCGTTTGGGAATATTAACGAACCGAGACAGCGCTATTCGAGCCAAAATCAGCACTAATCAGCCGTTATGGAACAAATAAAGCTTCCTGAGTTCGTTACATTCCCGGCAGTAAGTTATTTGCCCCAATAACATCGCTCAGGCTCGTTAGATATGCGTTGCGTCGTTCCCCCGCCGCGACTGATGCCGAATATAGGTCGATTGCGGGTTGTTACGGTTGAAGCGGCCCATGCGCTTTCTGCACCGCGCGCAGCTCCCAGCGCGCGGTGGGGCGGTACGGATGCCACCACACGGCATTATCGATTGCGCTATCGAACCAGATACGGAATGTTAACCGTCACCGCATCGACCGGACAGTCGGTCTGGCACGGCGTGCAATACCAGCATTCATCGTATTTCATGTAGGCCTTGCCATCCTGATCCAGCGCAAGAATGCCCATCGGACATACCTGCACGCAGATGTCGCAGCCGATGCATTTGTCGCGGTCGATAATAACGCTTGCCTCGACGGGCTGCCCGATTAATTTAGACGACAGATTGGACATGATTGGTTTCCTCCTCGTTATCCGCAGGATTGCGCGTGATGATGTATGGCGGGAGCTCCCGCGTATATAGCTGCATCTCTCCGTCCTCGCCGCGCCGCAGCACGACGCGCTTCAGCCAATTGGCATCGTCCCGCTTCGGATAATCGAGAAAGTAGTGGTAGAAGCCCCATCTGCTCTCCTTGCGGAACAAAGACGCCTTGGCCATCATCTCCGCGCAATCGACGATGCTGTGCACCTCCATCGCCCGCCCAAGCTCATGGGGATCGCGCGCGCCGAGCAGCTTCAGGTCTACGTTGCGAAAATGCTCGATCTTCTCCAGCGCCAGCTCCATCTTGACGACCGTCTTCGGCGGCATCAAATACTGCGTTACGATGCGGCGAATCTTGGTCTCTACCTGCTGATGCGGCACGCCGTTCGGATTGTCGAGCGGCTTGTAGATGCGCTCCCGCTCCGCTTCGATCTGGCCCGGATCGGCCTCGGGCATCGATACGCCCGCAGCGTATACCGCCGCATTCGTGCCCGCGATCTTCCCGAAAGTCAGAGCGCCGAGCAAATATTGATGCGGGACGCTTGCCATGTCGCCCGCCGCATACAGCCCTTCCATCGACGTCTGCGCCTCGCGGTCGACCAACACGCCCGCCGAGCTATGGCCGCTGCACAAGCCGACCTCCGAGAAGTGCAGCTCGACCATGTCGGTCCGGTAATTCTTGCCCCGGCCGGCATGGAACCGATCTCGGCTCGGGCGCTCGTTATTGTGGAGAATCGCCTCAATCCGGGAAATCGATTCGTCGTCGAGATGCGTCAGCTTCAAGTAGAGGGGCCACTCCCCCTTGTTCGCCATCTTCCACATGTTCATGATGAGCTCGCCGCTCCAATAGTCGCAGCCCGTCACCCGCTCGCCCTTGCTGTTGGCCGTATAGCCGCCGAACGGGCCGGCGACGTACGCGCATGCCGGGCCGTTATAGTCCTTCATGGTCGGGTTGATCTGGTAGCATTCGATGCCCGTCAGCTCCACTCCCGCATGGTACGCCATTGCGAAGCCCTCGCCCGAGTTGGTCGGGTTCTCATACGTGCTGTAGAGATAGCCGGAGTCGGTGAGGCCCATCCTGCCGGCGGCTCCCGCCGTCAGAATGACGGCCTTGGCCCGAACGACGATCATATCGCCGTTCCTCACATCGAGTCCAATAACGCCCGCTGTCTTGTTGCCTTCGGTGAGCAGCCGCGTCGCCATAACGCGGTTGACGACTTTGCAGCGCATCCGCTTCACTTGCTTGGCCAGAATGAGCTTCAGATCGCTTGCCTTCGGCATCGGCAGCACGTACCGGCCTTTCCGGTGGACGCGGTATACCTCATAGTCCCCGCTTGCATCCTTCTCGAAGTCGACGCCCCACGAATCCAGCTCCTTCACGATTTCGTAGCATTCGCTGGCCTGGCGGAAAACCGCCTGCTGGTCGACGATGCCATCGTTGGACTCGGTAATCTCCCACGTATATTCCTCCGGCGACGCCTTGCCCGGGATGACTGCATTATTCAGCCCGTCCATCCCCATGCTAATCGCGCCGCTCCGTCTAATATCCGCCTTATCGAGCACCAGCACGCTGAGTGACGGATCGGCCTGCTTCGCCTTGATCGCCGCCATCGTGCCTGCCGTTCCCCCGCCTACAATGACGACGTCGGCCGTGTACGTTCTCGTCTCCATTCCTCAACCTTCCCTTCGATTCATTCGGGTCTGAGCCCCTTAAACCAACGCTCGCGGAATTACTCCGGGCAGCGCAAACAGGAGATGCCCGTTCTTCGCCGACAGCAAAGGCAACGGTCATCTCCGGCGTTCCGGTGGATTAATCCGATAAGACTGGTTGTATTTAATTGCCCTGAATTTATCACACGTCCGATTGGAGGGTCAATGCGCTGCACGCGAATGAGCAGCACTGACGACGTATGACCACGGCAACCATTTTTTTACACATAAACCTTCTTGGAGCAAAAAAAGATTGCCGATCGATTCGGGTTCCAGTAAACTGAATTAAACCATTAAATTCCTATGAAAATAGTATGTTATAAGTGGGGAGATCCGGATGACAGACAATTCGCTTCGTCTCATCACGCTTCAGCAAGCGATGGATATGTTCGGCATCAGCCGCTCGACAATCGACCGATGGCGGAGAACAAAACGGCTCCCGTTCATAAAAATCGGCAAGGAAGTGATGCTGGACCCGCAGCAGGTGCAAGCGTGGGTTCAAGCACACGCAGTGGTGCGCGACCCGGACATTCCCTATTCCTCGCCGCCGAAGACGGCCCTGACCGTAACGGTCGGCTACCAGAGCACAACCGCTCATATGTGGAGCCCTATCCTAATGCGGGAGCTGCGGCTGTTCGAGCGCGAGCTATCCGATCTGCGTCCGGACTGCCCCGTCCGCGTAGAATGGCAGGATGCCGCGAGCGGCTTAAGCCTTGTCGAGCAAATGATTGCCGGACGCGTTCATATCGCCTCCCTCGGCGATTACCCCATCGTCATGGTACAGTGGCTGAGCCAAGTATTGCCCGACTTCGATGCCGTGCTTCTTGCCTTCGACGGGAAATCCGAGGCCGGTCGCGGCATCTCGATTGCCGTGTCCGACAAATCGCGAATTCGCGGCATGGACGATCTCGGCTCCGCAACGATCACCACCGTGCCCCACTCCAGCGCCGACTACCGGCTGAATCGTCTGCTCGGCCCATCGGCAGCCGGCGCGGCGAGAATCGAGCATCGAACGATGAAAGAAAGCTGGGACGGCATCCTCGGCCGCAGCGTGCAGGCCAGTGCCATGTGGGAGCCCTATCCGAGTCTCATCCGCTATTTCGGAGCCGGGAGCATTTTGTTCGAAAGCGGGATCGGCGACGATTATTTGACCGGCGTCGTCGCGAGCGGCCAGTGGGCATCTCGGCACGAAGAGATCGTGGTCGCCTATCTGAAGGCCCATCTGCGCGCCCATCGCTTCATGCGCGAAGAGCCGACTGCGGCAGCGCGCATGATTGCCACGGCGACCGGCTTCCCCCTGCCCGTCACGGCCGGTATTATATCGCGCGTCCGCTGGGACGCCGCTATATATACAAAAGATATCGAGACGCTTGAGCGATTGTTCGGCTTGCAGCCTCCCTTGCCGTCCGTCGGCCGCAGCGGAGTTGGCGGCATTGTAATCGCACCCGAATACCTGGATTCGGCCGCGCGTTCGTTGTCGCTTCCCGCGTTTCGACCCGAGCTGCGAGACGGCGAGTGGTCGTCGCAGTTTCGTTATTAGCTCCGATGACAGGCTTCCGATTAAGCCGGGCTCCCTGATTAACGCACGCCGATACAGCTCCCGGCGCGCGGTGCTTCGCTGCATGACGGCAGTCAGTCGACCACAATATGTGTCTCTCCGCCTGCTGAACCCGTAAAGCCTGACCGCTAAAGTCTGCCCTTTCGTGTCGTGCGCCGTCTCACCGCGGCAGCACACGGCACGAATAGGCCGCCGCTCTCATTATTGCTCCTCTGCTCCGTTCATCCTTCCCTTTCTATCATGCATCTTCGAATTATGTCACAATATGACAAGCCAAAAGTACCGTTTGTGCATAGCGTGCAGCCAAGCTTCATGCTAGTATGTAAACGCATTCACGATGCAGGAGGTGAATTTCAGGCGCCTGAAGAGCCGGCCTATAGTCGCAACGGCGTTTTTAGACATCGAAAGCTTTTGGCATAAACAAAATCGAAAACGTTTTCGAACTATTCGAACCATTTTAGGAATGGAGGTATTATTGTGATTCGTAACAGGCTTACCAAGTGGTGCAGCACGTTGTTGACGACCGTGTTGATCGGTACATCGTTATCCATCGTCGCCCCTGTCGCAAACGCAGCGCCAAGCGCGCCTTATTCGTGGAAGAACGTCAACACGGGGGCAGGCGGCGGATTTGTTCCCGGCATTATTTTTAACGAGAAGGAAAAGGATCTGATTTACGCGCGGACCGATATCGGCGGCGCTTACCGGTGGAATCCGGCCGACAATAGTTGGATTCCGCTGCTCGACAGGGTCGGTTGGGCCGATTGGGGCAAGAACGGCGTCGACGCGCTGGCGACCGATCCGGTCGATCCGAACCGCCTCTATATCGCAGCCGGCATGTATACGAACGGCTGGGACCCGAACCACGGCTACATTATGCGCTCCGCCGACCGGGGCAACACTTGGCAGAGCACGCAGCTTCCGTTCTATATCGGCGGCAATATGCCGGGCCGTTCGATGGGCGAGCGTCTCGCCATCGACCCGAACAAGAACAGCGTCCTCTACTTCGGCGCCCGCAGCGGCAACGGTCTCTGGCGGAGCACCGACTACGGCGTAACGTGGAACAAAGTGACCGCATTCCCGAATCCGGGCACTTACGTGCAAGACCCCTCCTATCCATACACGGCCGACATTATGGGCCTCGCCTGGATTACGTTCGACAAGTCGACGGGCACGGCGGGCAACGCGACTCAGACGATATACGTCGGCGTGGCGGACAAAGCGCAGAGCATTTACCGCTCTACAGACGGCGGCGCTACTTGGGCAGCGGTTCCGGGTCAGCCGACCGGCTTCATCCCGCATCACGGCGAAATTTCGAACGGTTATTTATACATTACGTACAACGACAGCAGCGGTCCCTATGATGGCGTGAAAGGCGACGTCTACAAATATAATACGACAACCGGCGTCTGGACGAACATCAGCCCGATTCCAAGCGCGAGCGAAGACGACTATTTCGGATACGGCGGACTTGCAATCGACCGGACGAATCCGAATACGCTCATGGTAGCGACGCTCAACTCGTGGTGGCCGGACGCGAACATCTACCGCTCCACCGACGGCGGAGCGACGTGGACGAGCATCTGGTCATGGGATGGCTACCCGACTCGCAAGCTGCTTTATTCGCAGGACATTTCGGCAGCGCCTTGGCTCGATTTCGCCTCGAACCCGCAGCCTCCGGAGCCGGCGGTCAAGCTGGGCTGGATGATGGGCGATCTGGAGATCGACCCGTTCAACCCGAACCGGATGATGTACGGCACGGGAGCAACGATCTACGGCACGAACAATCTGCTCGACTGGGGCACCTCGAAGAAAGTGAATATTAGCGTTATGGCGAAAAATTTGGAGGAGATGGCCGTCCTCGATCTCGTCAGCCCTCCTTCCGGCGCACCGCTGCTGAGCGGGGTCGGAGACGTGTCGGGCTTCCGCCACAACGATCTGAACGTCCCGCCGTCCAAAATTTTTAAAGGACCGGACAGCACGTCGAGCATCGACTTCGCCGAATCGAGTCCGAGCTTCGTAGCGCGCGTCGGCACTTCCGATACGGCTGCGGCTATCGCCTTCTCCTACGACGGCGGCGGCAACTGGTACAATCCGGGGCAAGTGCCGGGCACGGCGGGCGGCGGTCAAATCGCGGTCTCCTCCGACGGCAGCTCGCTCGTATACAGCACGCCTGACGTCGGCGTCTACCGTTCTGCCGGCGGCAGCTCCTGGTCGGCAAGCACCGGCGTTCCGACCGGCGCGAAGATCGTCTCCGACCGCGTCAACAAAAACAAGTTTTACGCCTTCGCCGACGGCAAAGCGTACGTCAGCACGAACGCAGGCGTCTCCTTCACGCAGACGGCGGCTACGGGACTGCCAAGCACCGGCACGCTCCGCTCCGTCTTCGGCATCGAAGGCGACCTCTGGATCGCGGGCGGCAGCGACACGACCGTATACGGTCTGTGGCATTCGACGGACGGCGGCGCATCGTTCGCGAAGCTGTCCAACGTACAGGAAGCCGATGTTGTCGGATTCGGCAAAGCGGCTCCGGGCCAAACGTACCCTGCGGTCTACACGTCCGCCAAGATCGACAATGTGCGCGGCCTTTTCCGTTCGAACGATGCGGGCGCTTCGTGGGTTCGCATTAACGACGACCAGCATCAATACGGCGTCACGAATATCGTTATTACGGGCGATCAACGCACTTACGGACGCGTATACGTAGGTACGAACGGACGCGGCATTATTTATGGCGATCCGAGCGGCACGACGCCTCCGGTCAACAACTCGTCCATCACGCCGACGAGCGCTTCGTTCGACAAGAAGACGGCCAACCAAGCCGACATCGGCGTAACCATGACGCTGAACGGCAATACGCTGTCCGGTATCAAGAACGGTTCGGCCTCGCTCGTATCCGGCACCGATTACACGGTCAGCGGCTCCACCGTCACGATCAAGAAAAGCTATCTCGCCGCTCAGCCCGTCGGTACGACGAATCTGACGTTCGACTTCAGCGCGGGCGCCGATCCGGTGCTGGCCATCGCAATCGCCGATACGACCGTGACGACGCCGGTCAACTCGACGATTACGCCCACGTCCGCTTCGTTCGACAAGAAAACGGCCAATCAGGCCGATATCGCCGTCGCGATGACGCTGAACGGCAACACGCTGTCCGGCATCAAGAACGGTTCGACTTCGCTCGTTTCCGGCACGGATTATACGGTAAGCGGCTCTTCCGTCACCATTAAGAAAAGCTATCTTGCCGCCAGAGCGGTCGGCACGACGAATCTGACGTTCGACTTCAGCGCGGGCGTCGATCCGGTGCTGGCCATCGCGATCGTCGATACGACCGTGACGACGCCAGTCAACTCGACCATTGCGCCGACGTCCGCTTCGTTCGATAAGAACACGGCCAATCAGGCCGATGTCGCGGTCGCGCTGACGCTGAACGGCAACACGCTGTCCGGCATCAAGAACGGCTCGGCGACGCTTGTCTCCGGCACGGATTATACGGTAAGCGGCTCTTCCGTCACCATTAAGAAAGGCTATCTTGCCGCTCAAGCGGTCGGTACGACGACGCTGACGTTCAACTTCAGCGCAGGCGCCGCCGCGACGCTCGCCGTCTCAATCGTAGATACGACCGTGACGACGCCGGTTAGCGGCAGCTTCAAAATTCAAATGTACAGCGGCGCGACTGCCGCATCCAGCAATACGATCAGCCCGCGCATTAAAATTGTGAACACCGGAACTTCGGCGCTTAATCTCGCCAACGTGAAGCTCCGCTATTACTACACGATCGATGCGAACAAAGAGCAAGCGTTCTGGTGCGACTGGTCGCATGTCGGCAGCTCCAACGTAACCGGCGCGTTCGTTGCGATGGCAACGCCGAAGACGGGCGCCGATACGTACTTCGAAATCGGGTTCACAAGCAGCGCCGGCTCCCTTGCGGCGGGCGCTTCCGCCGAAATCCAGATTCGCATCTCGCGCACCGATTGGTCCAATTACACGCAGACCGGCGACTACTCGTTCAGCTCGACCGGCTCCGCTTATGTCGACTGGACGAAGATGACCGGCTATCTATCCGGACAACTGCAATGGGGCATCGAGCCGTAAGAAGCCTCTTCTAACCGAACAAACCCCTGAATCGCGCGCTTGCGGCGAACGATTCAGGGGTTATTTGGCATAGGAATGGCGTTCCGCTTTCAATCTGTTGCAATGCCCAAACCCGTCCTGCGGCATCACTCGCCCTGGACGGTCTCCTGCCCTGCCGGTACGGCTTGACGAAGATCAATAGACTATTATTGGCCGAAATCTAGCAATCAGGCCGCAAATCTAGCACATTCCGCTAATAAACTCATAGATTATACCATCTACAGATTCTAAGGAGTGATTTTCATGGTCAAAATCAAAGGGTACGATGAAATTTTGAGCCAGCTCAAACAACTCGGCTTGGGCTCGCCCGTCTATGTCTGGTTCGACAATTCCGGCGATTACTACTACTTGTATTATCAGGGACTGATCGACGATCATATCGCACTGTTCCAAGGCAATGCCGTATTTCGTATTCCGGTCGGCAATATTACGGCAATCGCCGTATAAACGGCTTCACCCGAATTCCGATTCTTTGCAACAATTGGGCGAGCTGATCGGCGTCTCCCGCGCGCATCGTGTGGGTGAACCGCTCGGCGAATCGCGTATGAAGACTCATATAGTTCAGCAGCAAGTTCGACTGTCTCACGGTAAGATGAATCGCTCCGGGCATCGGCTTCGCGCGAGCCGCATTCGGGTTCGAAGCCTTATTTCTTTTCTTGCGCATAGCCGTCCGCTCCTGTCAGATCATGATCGCTTTAATCTCCGATACGCTTACCCGCAGCAGACTCGGTCCGACCGCGAACAATGCCATACTTCCTTGTATGCCTTGATATTTAACGAGAATAAACCCCGAGTTCGAGAACCAGATCATCATATTCGTCCCAAGTGACACCCGCTCCAATTCGTGACCGATCGAAGGGCTCGCGGCATCCATTCGGTATCGCCTCCTATCTGCTTTGCTGCTAGTCATTCTATTCAACCGAATTTCATTATGATAGGGATACTTGACTCGGAGAGATACGAGGGACGTCACGCTGAAAGGAGTGTAATGACCATCATGATGCAGCATCGTCCAATCGGCCTGTTCCCTCTCCGCCGCCTGGAATTCGGCCCCGGCACGGGCCGGGAGCAAGAGCCTCCCGGCTTCGAGGGCGAGGAACCGGCCGATCCGCCGGAAGTAGAGCTTTAATCGGGAAAGCCCGGCAGCCATTAAGCGGCTGTCGGGCTTTCTTGCCGAGGGTTGATTTCGGTGCAGTTAGCCGTTTGCGAAGAGTGAAGAGTTACGCACCCCGGTGGGACTCTTATTCCCCTCCGCGCATCCGTTCGAACGAAATAAGTAACTTGGATCGTCCCCTGCATGCGCCTACGCCGCGCATCCATGCTCCAAATGTGCGAGTAGGCGACGTTGCTGGGAGCTTAATCGGGAACGGCTGCCATGATGGGGAGCAATAAGTGGCTTTGTGGAGCGCTTATTTCGGTGCAGGTAGCAGTTTGCGAAATTTCGGTGTAGTTAGCGGTCTACGAAAAGTGGAGACTT
>Ga0160492_100276_pt1 | contig 35822 bp, 23 predicted proteins | sample DID2MG_FD_108258 | JGI IMG/M metagenome (GOLD analysis project Ga0160492, IMG submission 108258) | Enriched soil microbial communities from UW Madison campus, WI, USA - DID2877_E24_FP2 MG | ecosystem: Environmental > Terrestrial > Soil > Unclassified | place: USA: Madison, Wisconsin | collected... | reverse complement strand
TGATCTGCGACGTCAGTGCTATCTCGGGCAGCATGTACAATACCTGCTCGCCGCGGCGGATATGTTCTTCGATCAGCCGGATATAAACCTGCGTCTTGCCACTGGAGGTAACGCCGTGCAATAAACAAACAGGTTTTTGTAAAAGCGATTCTTTTATGTGATCAAAAGCTTCCTGCTGCGCGGGGCTCAGTTCAAAATCGATCTGGATGTCGCGGGGCAGGTAACGTATGCGGTCCACCTCGCGTTTTTCCAGGCGAAGGATTTTCTTTTCCACCAGGCCTTTCAACTGCGCGTCGGATGCGCCTGATTTTTTCAGCAGCTCCGGTTTGGTCACTTCGCCTTCGGAACGGGAAAGATGCAGGTAAGCAAGCAACAACTCCATTTGTTTTTCGGCGCGACGCAAGCGCGGATCTTCATTCAGTAATTGCTCGAGCGCTTCTTCTTTGTCGTACGGCTTTTCCAATAACACATAGGTCTCCCTGCGCGGATTGTAGGTTTGTTTCAATGCCTCCCAAACGAAGCAGGCGCGTTTGTTGATCAGCCGGTTGATCACCGGGTAAGCATGCGGTGAATCCAGCAGTTGCTGCACTTCGGCGAGTGTGAGTTGCTTTTTAATCAATAAGGCTTCGGCTACGAGGTATTCGTCGTGATCGAGGCTGCTGAAATCATCGCCGTACTCTTCGTTGAAGATTAAAATCGTTTCACTGGATAATTTGAAATGTGCGGGCAAGGCGGCGGCCATCACTTCCCCTTCGCTGCACATATAGTAGCCGGCCATCCATTCCCATAATTTCAATTGTTCTTCAAAAACCACGGGGTCGGTGTCGAGTACATTCAGGATGTCTTTGGGTTCGAATAAAGCGGGCCTTTCGGTATGCAGCCGTTTGACGATGCCTGCATATTTTTTGTTTTTGCCGAGATTGACTTCCACGCGGCAGCCGGGTTTGGCCGTTTCCTGCAGGTCGGCGGGCACGGACCAGGTGTAATTACGCGGCAGTGCCAGCGGAATGATTACTTCTGCGTAGACATTTTTTCCGGGGAAAAGAGACGTATGAGCATCTTGTTGCGACATGAAGACCTAAAGGTAATTCAAAAGAGTGATCGTAAAACGTGAATCGTCAATGGTGAATGGTGAATCGTGAATGGTGAATCGTGAATGAAACAGCCATGACTGCTCCTATAACCTTACACCTTACGCCTAAGGTAATTCAAAAGAGCGATCGTAAAACGTGAATCGTCAATCGTGAATGAAACAGCCATGACTGTTCCTATAACCTTACACCTTACGCCCTAAACCTTACACCCTAAACCTTATGCCTTATACCTTATACCTTACGCCTTCACAATCCAGCTCGCTTTATAAAACCGCAACCTTTCTTCCATATATGCATGAACACGCGCTTTGAGTGCCGGTAAATCGGCTTTTGTAAGACCTTCAACGGGAATTTCGTCGAGGTACACGATGCGGTTGCGGCCAGGTGTAAACGAGAACACGCCGCCGTAATGAAGACGGTCGTAGGTATCGAGGAATAACACAGGTTTGATCGGTGTTTGGGTTTCGATGGCGAGGCGGAACGCTCCGTCATAAAACTCTTTCAGCGGCTTACCGGTTTCATTAAAAGTGCCTTCGGGAAAAACGAGTACGGAAATGCCTCTGCTGATCAGCGAACGAAGGATGCGCAGACTTGCCGCGCGATTGGCAGGGCTGCTGCGATCAACAGTCACAATCGCATTTTTATAAATAAATCCGAAAACCGGTATGCGGGCCATTTCCACTTTGCCCAACGGGCGCACCTGCTGGTGATAGGCTTTCACGAGCACGGCAGAATCGAGGTAAGAAATATGGTTGTTGACAAAAATAAACTGGCGCTTGCGGTCGTGCGGCGCTTCGTAAATGAAGCGGTGAAAAATACCAATCAATGGAAACCAGAGGTCGGCCCAGCGCGCGCAGAGCCAGAGGATCATGTTGCCGCCACGGATCTTTCCCAAAAAACTGGCAAAGATCACAAATGGAAAGATCACCAGCATGATGGCAATGAACAACACGATGGCATACAGGCTATACAACCATTGCAAAAATTTCAGCAGCACTTTCATCAGCGTTTATTCTGGTGTTTTTTATCGTCGCCGGGGCAACTGCATTCCCAGTCTGTGCCGAGATCAATGGCGGTCACCACTTTGGTCTTGAAATCGCATTGGGCAAATACGATGCGCACGCGCTGGCCGTCGGCCGTTTCGCCTTCGAGCGCGTATTCGGGACAGGGCTTTGCCTGCACATTGCTTTTATTGTAATTGATGCGGCCATCGCGCATGATGCCTTCCACTTCTGTTTTGGTGATATGACGGCACTCCATGCGGCAATCGGCATGACGGGTATATTCAAGAAAGGAAGTACGGCGGTCGAAGCCCCGGTTGCGGTCGACGGTGGACGCGGGATCTTTGGTACGCGTTTTTTTACCGGTATCTGTATTGGCTGTATTGTCGTTGGAGCAACGGCGAACCAGCAGCAATACCAGCCCCAGCAACACCACCAGGACGAGCGGTAACCATTTCTTATTCAATTGCTTTGTTTTACCGGCAAAAATAGGATTGTCGCCGCAATCAGGGGCTGGCGAATCTTTGCTATCTTTGCGCACTTATGTCCGCACAGACCGTCGCTTTTCACACCCTGGGGTGCAAACTCAACTTTTCGGAAACCTCCGCCCTCTCGCGCATGCTTGAGCAGGAAGGCTTTGCGAAAAAGGAATTTGACGATGTGGCAGATGTATATGTAATCAATACCTGTTCGGTTACCGACAATGCCGACAAGGAATGCCGTCAATTGGTGCGCCGTATCCAGCGTCGCGCGCCGGAAAGTTTTGTGGTAATCACGGGATGTTATGCGCAACTGAAACCACAGGAGATCGCGTCGATTCCCGGGGTGGACCTGGTACTGGGTGCCGGGGAAAAATTCAACATCGCGCAGCATATCCGCCAACTGGCCAAAGGCGATCCGGCGCGAATCTGTAGCTGCGATATCGGCGAAGTATCCGGCTTTCACTCCTCTTATTCGATCAACGACCGTACCCGCACCTTTCTGAAAGTGCAGGACGGATGTGACTATAACTGTTCCTTCTGCACCATTCCCCTGGCGCGTGGCAAAAGCCGCAGCGACAGTATTGCCAATGTGGTAAAGCAGGCCGGAGAACTGGCGATGGCCGGTGCAAAGGAAATTGTGCTCACGGGCATCAACCTCGGCGATTTCGGGAAAGGTCCTGATGGCGCCGGCGCGCCGGTGAGCATACAATATCGTGAAGAAAACTTCTTTCAACTGGTGCAGGCTTTGGAAAAAGTGGAAGGGATCTCGCGTTACCGCATCTCTTCTATTGAACCGAACCTGCTGACCAATGAAATCGTGGAATTTGTGGCCAACAGCGATAAATTCATGCCGCACTTTCATATCCCGTTGCAAAGCGGAAGTAATAAAATATTAGGATCGATGCGCCGTCGCTACAAACGTGAACTGTATGCCGACCGTGTGCGCCTGATCAAAACATTGATGCCGCATTGTGCGATCGGTGCGGATGTGATTGTGGGATTTCCCGGGGAAACGGAAGCAGACTTCCAGGATACGTTTAACTTTTTGCATGAGCTGGATGTATCTTATCTGCACGTGTTTACTTATTCGGAGCGGGCCAATACGCATGCGTTGGATATTGAGCCGGTGGTGCCGGTAGCGGTGCGCCAGGCACGTAATAAACAATTACGCAATCTGTCCTACATGAAGATGCAATACTTTACGCAGCAGCATCAGGGTCAGACGCGGAAAGTATTGTTTGAGCACCAGGAGAAGCAGGGCATGATGGAAGGCTATACCGATAACTATATCCGCATATCGGCTCCGGTAAAAGCCGAATGGGTGAATGCGATTGTTGACTGGAAAATTTAATTTAACGATAGCTCATATATTGAATCCGCTTATTTTTGTCGCCCCGGAACGTTAGCTCAGTTGGTTTAGAGCATTACTTTGACAGAGTAGGGGTCACTGGTTCGAGTCCAGTACGTTCCACCCGAAAAAGCCACGCCTGCGTGGCTTTTTTAATTCAAAAGGCAAAAGTAAAAATTCAAAAAGGCAACCTGCGATCGCGTTCCCTGAGGCCGATGCTTCGGCCCCTCGAAGGGCGCTCCCTGAGGTGAATGACCTGTTTCACGCAAGGCGCATAAGAAACAAAGGCGCAACAAACTTTTATCACCTTACGCCTTAAATCCTACACCTTAGCCCGAAGTGTCGGGCCTTCCACCTTATACCCTACACCTTATGCCTTATACCTTCCCCATACACCTTCTCTCCCGCTCATGCAACTTTTCTTCTTCCAATTTGTCTTTTAAAAAGAGATGAAAAAATACCAGGTCACCATATCATTCGAAATGGGCGAAGATTTCAACGAGCTCATTCCCCCGCACCGCACTTATATCAATTTCCTGATCAACAAGGAAATCATTGATCAATACGTTGTGAGCATCGACTCGCAGCAGGTATGGATCACCCTGAATGCCGAAGACGCGGCAGAAGTGGAGAAAATACTGGAAAAAAGCCCCCTCGCCCGCTACTGGTCGTACCAGATCTACGAATTGTTTGTCTGGGATGGTCAGCATTACCGTCTGCCGGCCGTACAGCCCAACTGATCTTCCGGCCTTTCCTTCCATTATCGCCCGAATAAACCCCTACGCACTTAATAAGGTAAAACAATTAGCTGCAGAGGTTTGACAAATGTCAACAAAATAGGTGTATACTTTTAAAATAAGTGTAAAAGCTTAGAATTCTTAAAAGTTTACCCCATTTTTACGGCTCATCCAATCCTCTGCAAAATGCGAAATCTGTTTACCCGGACGCTCATCAGCGCCTTGTTACTGACTGCATTATTGTGCCCGTTCAAGGGCATATCCCAGACACTGGTTAATTCCAGTACCGGCTATTCGGTAAGCATCTCCGTGGTGCCTGTCACTTTAATTCCCAGTACAAATAATTGTCCTTACGGATTCAATTACAATCTTGGCTTGGCGTACAATGTCTCTTTTTCCGGTACTAATATCCCGGGGAGCCTGTATACATTGCAGGGTACGGTGGGTTGCACCGGAGGAGCCAATCACTTCTTCGACCTGCCCAACAACGGCGGACTGGGCTATACCGTTACCACCTCCAACCAGTGGCGGGGCCAGTCGGACTGTGCATCTGCCTCTGTAAGTTCATTACGCTGCAATACCGTTCGTGTGCAGGTACATGGCCCCGGCATTCCCGACCATACCGTGACGGTGCCCGTCATTGCGGTATTACCCGTAAAGCTCACGGCTTTTACAGCAACAGCAGTGAACAGCGGCGTGGCTTTGCGCTGGACTACAGCTACGGAAACCGCCAATAAGTCCTTTACGGTAGAAAGATCAGCCGATGGTCAGACCTGGCAGGACCTGCAGGTGATCAATGGCGCGGGCAACTCCAATACGCTGCTTTCCTATACTTATACTGATGCACAGCCGCTGGCCGGCGATAACTATTACCGTTTGCGCCAGACCTCGGAAGACAACAGTACCAGTTATTCAGAAACGCGCACGGTGAACATAGCAGAACAGGCAAATAAAATCGTGGCCTACCCCGTACCGCTGACCGGCGATGTATGTCAGTTAAGAGGACTGACGGATCCGCAGCAATACACGTATTCGGTGATCAGTATTGCGGGCATGACTTTACGCCAGGGGCAGTTGAGCGGTTCGGCAGTGCATGTAGGTGGACTGGCGAAGGGCACTTATGTGTTAAAGCTGGATCGTAAGAAGACGGGGGAAAGTGTGCGGTTGACGATTGTGCGGCAATAGATTAGTGCCTATAATTTTAGAAAAAATCAGGAAAAAATTTGGCAGAAAGAAACACGGGCTTATCTTTGCACTCCCGAAACGGAAAAGGGAGTTTAGCTCAGTTGGTTCAGAGCATCTGCCTTACAAGCAGAGGGTCGGCGGTTCGAGCCCGTCAACTCCCACGGAAATTAAAAGCATCAACTTAGGTTGATGCTTTTTTTGTTATAGAAGTTTATCCGCCTTACAAGCAGAGGGCATGCCCGCTTTTAGCGGATCGGCGTCCCGATTATTCGGGTGTCAACTCCCACAGAAATTAAAAGCATCAACTTAAGTTGATGCTTTTTTCGTTATAGAAGTTTATCCGCCACGGCGGAATCTGCCTTACAAGCAGAGGGTCGGCGGTTCGATTCCGAGGCTTCGGAACGTCAACTCCCACGGAAATTAAAAGCATCAACTTAGGTTGATGCTTTTTTCGTTATAGAAGTTTATCCGCCACGGCGGAATCTGCCTTACAAGCTGAGAGCGTGTCCCGCTTTAGCGGGTCGGCGATTCGATCAGCTTCGGCATGTAGCATTCCGCACGTACTACCAACATCTGATCAGGAACAACTTTGTCTTGGCACTCTAATCAGCAGAGCATCTTAGCCTGATCAGGCGCGCGTAGAAAAAACAACTCGAAATGGACTAATGATAACTTTGCCACAGCCTGGCCACATAATTATTATTTCACCTTATCCAGCTTCATATAACCAAGCCAGATTTCATCGTCTGCTATATCTGTGGCTGGAATAATCTCTATATAATATTTGTCCTTAAATACGGGCGCCAGGACATCCTCTATTCGGTAAATATCATCAACATCTATCCCATACTTTTCGTCGATATGTGCGTTGGCAGCGCCTTTAAGGGTATTGGTTTTAAAAAATACCGTCTGTTTGCTTTCTTTAATGGCCTGTAGCCGGTCGTCGCTCACACTTAGCACGGTGTAATGCTGTTCTTCGAGCTTGCCTGCCTGGTAGCCACCCAAATTAATAAAAAATAATTTTTGGGACGTGGATGCGGATGCTGGCAAGTGTTCTTTGCGCTCAGCAACCTGGATCCTGTAGTTGCCCACGCTTGTTATTTTACGCCATCCGTCAATATGCAGGCTGTTGCCGGCTTCCGGCCAGAAAGCTCTGAACGCAGGTACCAGTTCTTTCAGGTTGTTGGCAATACCGAAGAAATAATCGTGCTGCTCTACATTCCTGTCCGGCGCTTTAGACCCCAGCAGCACCATAAAAAGAAATAATTCGTCAGTCTTTGTGATAGGCATGTTGATCAGGTAAAAGTGATTTGATAATTGCAGCAGATGCTGCTTCGCCAAAATCTAATCCCGAATAATCAGGATTGTAGCCGCCAATGTAGGGCACTGCCATCACATAGATCCGTTCATTAACAGCTCCGTATTCATCAAGTACCTGAAAACCATCATTAATGGCAATTCCGGAAACTTTAAGATAGTAGTTTTCATTAGCTGTTTCTGTTACTTCCTTTCCTTCTGATAATGCCTGGCGTGCCGCGTCAGCAGATTTGAATTTGATTTTTCCCGGACTGATCGTCTTATTGGCTAATAGACTTTTGAACGGAATATCTTCATATTGTAAATGAGGTTGCCCCACACAATCTACAAAAGTGGTAAAATGGTTGGCATTTTCCGCACCTGATTCATCCCTGTACTGATAAATGATACCACCTTCAGCTACAGGAATGATCTCACTATCATCTCCCACCGACACCAGCTCTAACACGCCTGCGTCGTGAATCGCCATCAACTCTTCAGCAGATCCTTGCGGCAGGTAGGCTATCACAATAGAGATCAGTGGCAGAAGAGTTCGTTGCAACCTTTGCATATCCTCTGCAGAAAGATGCTTGGCCGGATAGTTGAGCGCAAAACTAAGTACGCCCAACATTTCCTTCCAGTAAATCGATTCCTTCCTTTTAATAGACTTTTCGGCCTGTGCATATTCTGACTTGAGTAATTGGAACGGATCGAGTCGTTCGCGCAGGTCCATCATGGCAGCAACAAACTCTTCGAGGTTCATGTGCGCTATCTGCTCATAAAAATCAGGATGTTTCGCTTTAATCGGCAGCTTAAAATCCTGTTCAAATATATAGTCCAGGGAAAGAAATCCGTCATTTTCTTCAATATGTGTATTTATTTCCCGCCTGGTGAGTAAAAGGTCATTGCTCAAATGAGAATTCTCCAGGTGGAACCGAACAGCCGGTAACATACCATTGCGTGTATGCAGCACTAGTTTAAACCCTGATGCTGTATCAAGGGGCTTGAATGTTACCTTGTTGTTGATGTCTCTCGTAAATGTGCCATTGCTGCGGGCTAATGTCCGGATGGCGTCCACGGCAGTCAGCGACGAGCCCTTGATAGCTACGGGATGATTAAGCTTAAGCTGGAGCTTGGCGGGTGGATAGGGTGAATCAAAGTAGCCGGGTATCATTCCTTCATGCTTTCGCGGCCAGATATGCCCGGTGCAAACCACTATTTTATCGAAAGAAAATTGGGTGTCATGATTAATTTCAACCGTCGTTCGGCCAACATTCCGGTCATCAATAATATCCGTTACTTCGCTGTTGTACCGGATCTCATACGCAATATTTTTTTCGCTGGCTATTCGCCTGAGCGCGTCAAATTGCGAGGTCAGGTACTGACCAAACAACAGCCTCGGCAATACTTTGTATTCACTGAAATTATCGGCATCAATACCATAAGCGGCAAGTTCATGTGCAGGTACGGTCTTAAGCCAGTCCGCAATGGGGGAAACAATAGCAGGTATTTCATTGGAGGAAACGTTGGTAATATGCTCTTTACCTGCGCCTTCAGCACTGTAAGGCATGCCTGCTCCCAGTTTATCTTTTCGCTCAAATATGGTAATCTTCTCAAAACCGCCGTTGGCCTCAACCAGTTGTTTAAACATAAACATTCCACTGGGGCCACCTCCAAGAATTGCAATATGCATTTTTATTAACTTCCTTTTCGGGAATCTTTCCAAACATCATACCACCTGGTTAAGACAATTTTACCTGTTTCTTTTCGCTAAACAGGAATTGACTATTTCACGTTCTGCATGGCTAAAATTGCAGAAGCTGATCGCGAAAAAATTATACAAAACTTATCGCAGTGATTTTTTTAAAAAAAGTTTTGAATGGCTACCCTCCTTTTCTATTTTGAAATACTAACTTGAAACAAATATTGTAACACTATGGCACAAGTAACAGCAGGCGATATAGTCAATTTCCAGATCGGAGATTACACGGTACGGGCAAAAGTGGAAGATGCATCTAAGAGTGACGTTATCCTGGCAAAGGTCCACAGTTCATCATCTCCCGATCACAAAGAAGGTCAGGTTTATGAATTTGAACGGAATTATTTACAAGAAGTTTAATACGCTTTTCGTGCAATGATGGGCAAACTCTAAGCTGTATAATCTTTAGCAACCAGGAAGCTTGATCGTCAATCGGACCCGATTATCCGGGGCCGCAACGACGCTCTATCCTTTCCTGCTTGTAATATTCAAACTAAATAGTATTTTAGTATTACAAGTCAACCTTAACTACCTTATCTATGAAGTATTTCATTCACGACGGCCAGTCGGAACTGGGTCCGTTTACACTTGATGAGCTTAAGGCTCAGAAAGTTTCTCCCTCTACGCATATCTGGCACGAAGGGCTCGCAGGCTGGACAACTATCGATAACATTCCGGAACTTAAACAGCAGTTATTTTTATCGGAAACGCCTCCTCCTTTTCATTCAAGTTACTCGTCCGAAAAAGCCGGTTATACACCACCGCCTCCTCGTGAAACTGTGTATGCGCAGCCATTTCCTGAACAGAAGAGTTTATTTAATAAGCCATTTATTATTACGCTTGTGGTTATCGGTGTAATCGTCCTTGCATTTTTATATCGAAGCAACAGCGATAAAAGCGAAGTGATGGCGGCTGTAAAAGAAACGCAGAACCGCGAAGACTATGAAGCAACGCGCATCGCCTCAGAGAACAAGAAATACAGAGCTTATTGGGAAAAATACATATTAATTGAACCAGGAGACATTTATGTCAATTACACACTGGGCGGTATTGACAAGTTCAATGTCTTTGTAACGAACAAAACGGAACGATACCTCGATCAGGTTGATGTCCTTGTTTCTTATATTCTCAAAAATACACGCGTTTATAAAACAGAAGTTATTAGTCTCTTTAATATAGCTCCCGGAACAAGAGAATCTGCTCCTGCACCCGAAAGTTCCAGAGGTATGAACGTCAAAATCGAAGCGCGCAAGATTCTGAGTAAGTCAATGAAATTCTGTTATCCGCAGGGACAGGGCGGTGTGGAGGATCCTTACTATTGCGAGTGAGGAAAATGTCTTCATTTTTTATCGCAGTTTCACAACATTTATTCCCAACACGACAAGTTTTACGAGATGGAACCTATAACCCAAAGAGATATACTACTTATCAAAAGATTGAGTTCTCTCACATATACAGGCAACACTTTATTATCTATGGCATCGTCTCAAGAACGAGAAGACCTGATCGATCTTAAAAAAAGACTCAGACTCTTATCCGAATATTTTGCAAAAAAATATGAGCCAGATTATGGACCACTAAAAGCAAGTGTCGTGTCGGGTAATGATATTTCTATAGGAGGAAGCAGGCTTAAAAGAATCTGGTCTGGAATACATAAAGGTGCAGGTAACAAACAATATGCGGTACAAATCAGCTTTGTCATGAACCCGAAAGACAACTGCCTTGATGTCGGATTCTATTTTGGAAGAGCGCAGGGACATAGTAAGAATCATGAAGAGCATCAGCTCTTAAAATCACAACAACAGCAGTTGGCATTTACTTTATCGAATGCCATAAAAAAGAATGATCGTTTTAATAAAAAATATTTGAGCTTATTCGAACTAGGATTTACAAGTTATTCAAATGATATTTATATCTCACCGGAATCATGGGCTGATGTAATAATCTCTTCACCGAATACTTCATCCATTATTTGTAAAGTGGAATGCGACAGCTTCGGCATAATCGATATGCCTAAAATTGACTTTTATGTATCTCAGATTATTTTTATGATGGATGGAATTTCCGATGTTGATGGGACTACACCGATCCGACCACTTACACCAGAACAAAGAGCCAAACAGGCCGAAAGGCTTTCTGAAATTGGAACTAAAGGAGAACTTTTTGTATTGGAGCTGGAAAAAGAACGGCTAAAAAATATCAAAATAGAAAAGGAGGGTTATCCTGATCATGTAGCGTTAAAGTCAGACACTTACGGTTATGACATCCTCTCCCTAAATGAACAAAAAGAGAATATATACATAGAGGTCAAAACTACAACCCGTAGAGAAGACGATCCTTATTCCCGATCTTTTTATATCTCATCTTTTGAGCTTAATGTCTATAATGAAAACAAAAAATCATATCGATTGTATCGCGTTTACAATATAGAAAACACCCCTTCCTTTGAAATTATTGATATGGAGAATTTAAGCACAACTGCTGATGGATATATTTGTATGTATTAATTTATACGACCAGTACAAACATCCAGAAGCTTGCTCAAAAGCATCTTTTCGCCATTCGGTTGCAATAAGACGCCGGAGATTCGATCAGACTAGGTAGAGCTTGGCTATTAACCTACACCCCCTGATAATATCTTACATAATCCACGATCAACCACTGCGGAAAATAAGTACTCGCATCCGGTGAGCCGGGCCAGTTGCCACCCACCGCCAGGTTAAAGATCAAAAAGAATTCCTCGTTAAACGGATACAACACGCCATTCAGATCGGCTTTGTTCACCGTAGAGAACAAGTTTCCATCTAAATACCATTTGATCTGGTCCTGCTTCCATTCCAGTGAGTATACATGAAATTCATCGGCCAGCGTACCGGTCGATAAAGCCGTGCTGCGTGAGATCTGCGTGCTGCCCGGGCCGGGACCATAGTGAATGGTGCCGTGCGTACGGTTGGGCTCATGCCCAACCATTTCCATGATATCTATTTCACCACTCGTGGGCCAGCCACCGTATACACTCGCCTGTGGCATCATCCAGAACGCCGGCCAGATGCCCTTGCCCTTCGGCAACTTAGCACGGATATCGATACGGCCGAATTTGAACATTTTTTTACCCGAACTAATGATCTTCGAGGATGTATAACCCCGCACGCCGTATTGCTCTTTCGCGGCTTCAATAATCAGCTTGCCATCCTGGAAGAATAAATTCTGCGGGCGATCCGTATAGTATTCCAGTTCATTGTTGCCCCACCCGCACATCGATGGGCAGCCATCACCATTCTGGTTGCTCCAGGCTGTGGCATCCAGTACGCCATTATTAAATTCATTGGACCATGCCAGCGTATAACCTGCATAACTCGTGGGCGCATCGTAACCATTATTGTTAAACGGCACTTTGGTATCGTCATTTTTTATCGTCACGGTGGCCTGTGCTCTTACCAGCACCACATTCGACGGGTCGCTCAGTGTCACCGTCAGCATGTCGTCGCCTTCTTTGATGTCGTCGGCTACGACGGCTAATGCAATTACTTTGCTTCTTTCGCCCGCAGCAAATTGCAGGGTGCCATTCAATGCCGTATAGTCCTCTCCTGCTTTGGCGGTGCCGTCTGCAGTGGCATATTTCACGGTTACCGCGTTCTTAGGCTCGCGATCGAGTGTCACCTGTATATTGAAGGTGGTTGTGCCGCCGTTGCCTTCAAACAAGGTCACGTCTTCTACTGTCAGGTTGGGATGCGGATCGGGTGCATTGTCTCCCCCACTTTTTTTACAGGCGCTTACCATTACCAATGATACTATCGCCGCTCCGGTCAGTTTATTGATATACGCGTACATAGTCTACTTCCATTTTTTGTGGGAAAATACTGTCATCGATGCCTTCCTTTCCGCCCCAGTTGCCGCCTACTGCTACATTGAGCAGCAGGTGAAAGCGCTGGTCGAAAGGCCATTCGTTGAATGTCTTTTTCTCGTTTACAAATTCATAGTACAGGTTGTCGTCTACGCCCATGCGGATTTTGTCCGGTGTCCATTCCATCACGTATACGTGAAAGCCGTCGGTTACTTCCGGTTTGGCTATGCCGCCTGGTTTGTGCGTGCCGATCGCATGATTATAGGTACCGGTATGTACCGTGCTGAACAAAGAGTCGGGCAGGTATCCTACGTATTCCATGATGTCGATCTCGCCGCTCTCCGGCCAGCCACCATATTTCCAGTCAGTAGGCAACATCCAGATCGCGGGCCAGATGCCACGGCCCTTCGGTAGTTTGGCTCTTACTTCGATGCGCCCGTATTTCCAGTCGCCTTTGTATTTCGACAATACACGTGCAGAAGTATACTTGTTGCCTTTGTAATCCTCTTTGTTCACGTGTATGGTGAGCAGTCCATTGCCGACCGAAACGTTGGCAGGACGGGCATCGGTGTAATATTGTTTTTCATTATTACCCCAGCCGTGTCCCCCGGTATCGTAACTCCAGCGCGCCGTATCCGGCATGCCTGTATAGTTGAATTCATCGGCCCATACCAGTTTCCTGTTCTGTGCCGTCACCGCCCAGCTCAACAGGCAGCTTATTAAAATTAATACTCCTCTCATAGTTTTCTCTGCTTCATTGATCTTAAAAAAGAGGGCGGGCTTGTTTAACCCAAATTCACCCGCCCTGCACTCACTGCTTGTCGTGCTTGCTTAACGCTCTTTATTATTCAGGTACAAAATGGAATTCCCATGTACCCCAATCATAGTTTTTACGGATTACCAGCGAGGTGGCCGAGTAGGATACCACATCATAGGTAATGCTGGCTTCAGGTCCGTTGGTCGTACCATTGTCGCCGGCTTTGTAGATACCCAGAAACGCGCCGGTTCCTGCTACTCTTATTTTGCTGTTGCCGATTACGGAGAAACTATGTGTGCCGGATCCCCACGCGCGGTATTGCGGTGCAATGTCATTGATAGGATGACAACCGATGGCCACACCGATATTGTTGGGCCATGGAGCGCCATTTTCATCTTCCACCCAAATGTCTCCCTGGTTATCGAACCGGTATACAGATCCAACGGCCGTAAAGATGAACCGGTCGTTGAACGTACAGGGGCGCGCCGCCACATCACTCGCCGGATTCTCCCACCAGATTTGTGTCAGTCCCGGAGGGCCTACACGCAGCGCCGCCGCTGTGGGTTTGAGTTTCCAGGTTTTGGTAGCACAACCGGTCAGTACCGCTTTCAGGCCCACACATCCGTTGGGATCATCTGCCGCTACTGTTACGGATTGCGATGCAGAGTCGATGCCTCCCTGCCCCATGGCCAGCAATTTGATCGTGTACGATCCCGCAGACGGGAAGTAGGCTGTGTCCACTGCTTTGCCGAATCTTGTTCCGCTGCCATCACCGTTATCCCAACGCCATTGCGTGGTGTGTGATGAGGTGCTCGTTAACAGGTAACGGTTTACCATGCCCGGAATGGGTGTGGCAGTGAAGGATGCATCCGGTAAGGCACCGAGTTCTTTATTTTGTTCGTCGGGACTACAGCCGGTGATCACCAGTGCCGCTATTCCCGCGAGAAAGAATATTTTTTTCATATGCGCTGTCATTTAAGATTAATAGCCAGGGTTTTGTTTCAGGTTACCTTGTGAGATATCGATCTCTGATTGCGGTATCGGCAGTATTTCATTTTTGCCGCTTGTGAATCCTTTCGATCCCAACACGGTTGCGGCCCTGTTGGTGCGGATCAGGTCAAAGAAGCGATGTCCTTCAGTAGCCAGTTCAAGCTGTCTTTCTTTGTAAACATTATCGAGTGTAACCGCTACGGCAGGCAAACCCACCCGGCTGCGTACACCTACAAATCCGGTACGGCCATTCAACAATTCTCCGGCTCTTGTAGTGCTGCCACCGCTGCGCAGTAAACATTCTGCTTCCATCAGATAAGTATCGGCCAGGCGTATTTCAATTTCATTATAAGGCCAGTTCAGCTCCGCCGTACCCACCGCCGAACGGAAGGATTGCATCGGTGCGTATTTTTTAATGAAGTAGTCGGTGTTCTGGTAACGCGCATTATAGCTGGCGCCGTTTGCACGTAAAGCTGCTCCATCGATGATCGTGTATTGAAAGCGCGGATCGCCCTGCATAGCGGTCACCAGGTCCAGCGATATGGGTGCAAAGCCCCAACCCGCTGAATAAGTAGATCCGGTATAACCATCCATGCCGATGAATTGCGGAGCCACATTGCCTTCACCACCATTGATCCATCCCCAATCGCCCCAAGCTGCTGCATTGGAGTGCGGAATTTCCCAGATCGATTCTGAACTGAAGCGGTTGTCAGGACGGAATATATCACCGTAGTTAGGGAGCAATGAATAGTTGGGTGCTGTGTTTACTTCGTTGAATAAGGTAGCCGCTTCGGCCATGCGGGCATTGTTGTTTTGGAACAGGATCACTTTGCCCAGCAATGCTTTTGCCCCATTTTTTGAAATGCGGCCATTTTCCGATACCGGTATGGTCAACGGCAGATCGGTGATGGCTTCTCTCAGATCTTTTTCGATTTGTGTCCACACTGCTGCAGGTTCTGCCTGTGTTTGTTTGTACAGATCGGCAGTAGGAATATTGGCAATGATCAGGGGAATGTGACCAAACCAGCGGATAAGGTCAAAGTAGAAATAAGCACGCAGTGCTTTGGCTTCCGCCGTCACCCTTGCACGAAAGTTGGTACCGAGTGAAGTAGAGTTGGCAATTTTTGACAGGATGAGGTTGGCCCTGTATATACCGGTATAACTTTTAGACCAGAGTCCGACCTGCGGACCGATAAAAGAAGTCATGGTAAAGTTATCATACGATACCCAACCCGGTTGGTCTGATGCGTCACTGCCGCCGGCATGTGCTTCATCGGAAGCTACGGACAGCAATGGCATCTTCATGGTATACCCGCCGGATGTGCCCCATTGCATTACGTCGTACACGGCAATGAGTCCCTGGTATACCTGTTCTTCATTTTTATAAAAGTTGTCTTCCAGATCCGACCCTCTCGGTTCCAGTTCGAGGAAGCTTTTGCTGCAGGAGCTCAGTGTAAGAGCTGCCGCTGCTAATACCACTCCGAAATATTTTGTTATGTTACGTTTCATACCAGTTGTTTTTTTCATTTAAAAACCAATGTTGATACCTGCCATCAATGCACGTGGCTGCGGATAGATACCGCGGTCGATGCCATTGCTGCTGCCAATCTCCGGATCGAAGCCGGTGTATTTGGTAAATGTGAGCAGGTTGTTGCCCATCACATATACACGCACTTTACTCAAACCAACACGGCTGAGCCATTGATTGGGAAGTGTGTAGCCGATCTGCAATGTTTTGATGCGGAAATAAGATCCGTCTTTGATGAAAAAGTCGGAGGCGGTACTGAAGTTTTTATTAGGATCGCCATCTACCAGGCGCGGGAAATAGTTGGAGGTTCCTTCACCGATCCAGCGGCCCAGTGCTTCTTTTGTATAGTTGGAAGTAGGCAGGTCGAAACGGCGGATCGCCTGGAACACATCGGCTCCTGCTACACCCTGACCAAATACCGTGAAGTCAAATCCTTTGTATTCGGCACTGATCGTAAAGCCATAGCTCCAGTCAGGAGTAGGATTACCAATCATCGTGCGGTCGTTGGGATCGATCACGCCATCGCCATTGTAATCTACAAAGCGGATATCACCAGGGCTTGCATTGGGTTGCAGTTTGATGCCGTCTTTGTTTACGTAATTGTTCACATCATCCCAGTTCTGGAACAGACCGTCTGTTTTGAATCCGAAGAAATAATCCAGCGGACGTCCCACGGTTGTGCGTGCGATCTCCAGTCCCTGCGGGCTGAAGGTCTGGCGGTTGGCCAGGTAATCCAGGTCATCCGTGATAAAGGTTACTTTGTTGCGCAGTGAGGCTACGTTGCCCGATACACTCAGGTTCACTTTGCCTAACTGACGGCGATAACCAAGTTCGAGTTCAACGCCTTTGTTTTCCATAGAGGCGATGTTCTTGATCGGACCGGTATTACCCACATACATCGGCACATTCACGCGCTGCAGCATGTTGGTGGTCTTTTTGTTGAACCAGTCGAAGCTCACATTGAAGTATTTGAAAATGGTTGCGTCGAATCCGATATCGGTCTGCGAGGTTTCTTCCCATTGAAGATCCGCATTGGGAATAGCGTTGGGGCTGAAGCCCGTGATCAATTGACCATTCAATGTATAGTTGCGGCCACCGCTTACGGTTGACAGGTAAGCAAAGTTTTCGATACGGTCGTTACCATTCACGCCATAAGAAGCCCGGAGTTTCAGGAAGCTGATCTTGTCTGTTTGCGGGAAGAAGGATTCGCTTGAAGCGATCCAGCCGGCAGAAACGGACGGGAACATACCAAACTTCTTGTTGCTGCCGAAACGGGAAGAACCATCGCGGCGCAGGATTGCCGTGAGCATGTAGCGCTGATCATAATTATAGATCAACCGGCCAAACATGGAAGCCAGTCTGTTCTCATATTCATAACCGCCGCTGAACTGATTTTCCGCAGGCACCACAAAGTTCATGGAAGCATCTTCGATACGTGTGACGGGAATACCTTTCTTGGTATTCTTGTTGCCTTCGCCTTTATTTTTCTGAGCCGATGTACCGGCCAGCAGGGTGAACGAATGGCGGTCGATGCTGCGCTGATAAGAGAGTGTGTTTTCCCACAAGTAAAACAGTCCTCTGTTATTATTACGTGTGTAATCGTTCAGCGTGATGTTCTGGTTGATAGAGTTGAGGTAGTACAGCGGTTGAAAGCTTGCATCGCCCCAGAATGCCAGGTCGGCGCCAATGCTGGAACGGAATTTCAATCCCTGTATCAATTCAATTTCGGTAAATACATTGGCAACGATCTTATCGGACCAGCCATAACCCTGTGCTACTTTTACCGCAGCCAGCGGGTTCAGGATTTCAGATCCGATATATCTGGAAATGCCATAAGGATTGCCTTTGTCGTCGCGAACGATAAAGGGACTTGTGCTCAAACCATTGTAAGGAGCCTGCGACAGGATAGCAGGATCCGTTTCGATCACCGGTGTGATCGGATCCATATTAATAGCGCGGTTCAGCGGTGTACCGTATTCGCTGTTGGTGCCAACACCTACCGAGCGGATATGTGTGTAACCGACGTTGTTGCCAAACGTTATGCGTTTGCTGATCTGGTGTGTGGCATTGAAGCGTGCGGTGAAACGCTGAAACTTAGAATTGGAAGAAGTAACGATCCCTTCCTGGTCGAGGTAACCGAATGAACCGAAATAAGAAGATTTGTCGCCCGAACCGGAGATGCTTAATTCATGGTTCTGGATGCGTGCGTTGTCGTTGAACACGGCTTTCTGCCAATCGGTGCCTTCGCCGAGTGCGGCAGGGTCGTTGAACATGATGGGCTTGTTGCCGTTGACACGCATTTCATTCATCAGCGTGGCGTACTCGCGGGCATTGAGCAGGTCCAGTTTGCGCCAGGGCGCCTGTGTACCTACGTAGCCGTTGTAATTGACGCTGATCCGTCCCTGACGGCCTTTCTTGGTAGTAATGAGGATTACACCATTGGATCCCTGCGTACCATATATAGCGGCGGAAGCCGCGTCTTTGAGTACGTCGATGGATTCGATGTCGGACTGGTTGAGGTATTCGATACCTCCGTTGATCACGATTCCGTCCACTACATAAATAGGGTCGGTGGTAGCGGTAAGGCTGGACGCACCGCGGATCCGCACTTTGGCAGCCTCGCCGGGCTGTCCGGAATTCGCCGTCACCTGTACACCGGCGATTCGTCCCTGGAGGGATTGCTCCACGCGGAACACGGGCATGTTTTCCAGGTCGCTGGCTTTGACACTCGAGATGGCGCCGGTCAGGTCGCGGCGTTTCTGCGTACCATAACCTACCACCACGATCTCGTCGAGGTCGCCGGCCTGGAGCTGCAGCTCGAAGTTGTAATTACCTGATGTTTTGATTAATTCCTCCCGGCTGATCGAACCAGCGTAAGAAACAACGATCTGGCTGCCGGCCGGTACAGTTAACGAATAGAAGCCTTTACTGTCGGTAATGGTGGAAGCTGTGCCACCTTTAACAGCTACCGTGGCTCCGTTGAGCACCTCCCCGGTTGACATCGCTGTCACTTTTCCGGTAATCTGGAGGTTCTGGCTCTGTGCAGTGAGAAAAAAAAGGAGAAAGGTCCCGAGGGACAGTACAATTTTCCATTTCATATGCAAGCGTTTAGGTTTGTGTGCCCGAAGGCAAAAGCAAGTAGTTAAAATTAGGTCCATCGCCCCCCGAAGGCTAATTTTCGACTACATCAACACTACATCATGTCGCAAATGACCCATTTTTACACCCCAACAACACTACATCATTGCGGTTTTTTGCTTACATTCGGTGTACTTGTCCGCAAAACATGAGATTTTCGATTGCCTTGCTTTTGCTAAACTGTTGGCTCCTGCAGCCCCTCCGCAGCCAGAATACCATTGGCCTGCCGGAGATATTGAACTATTCCAAACTTTCCTACCGGGCCGGCACCCAGAACTGGGACATTTGCCAGGACAAAAGCGGCCTGCTTTATTTTGCCAATAACGAAGGCCTGCTCAGTTTCGACGGTACCTACTGGAAAAATCATCCCCTCCCCAATAAAACCATCGTCCGTTCTATCGCCATCGGCACCGATGGCCGTTTATATGTAGGCGCGCAGGATGAGATCGGCTATTTTTCGCCGTCACCCACCGGCATCCTCACCTACCATTCGGTCAAAGACATGATCCCGCCGCAACACCGGTCGTTCACCGATGTGTGGGACATTGTTTGTTTTGAAGGAAAAGTATTCTTCCGGTCCAACGACCGCATTTTCATGCTGGCGGATAACCATATAACGGTTTATCCGTCCAATACCTGGTTGTTCCTGGGTGTGGGTCCGCAGGGACCGATCGCGCAAGATGTAATAAAAGGGGTGATGCTGTTCCGCCAGGGCAGTTGGCAATCACTTATTCCACGGGAAAACATGCCGCCGGGATTTCTGATTACTGCCGTGGTGACCCTGCATCCCGATACCCTGTTGCTTACCACGCTGAAACACGGAATATTCCGGATGAGCCATGGCAAGCTGGAAAAAATGCAAACGCCGGCACTGAGCCAGATCGCCGACTACCATATATATGGAGCAACACTGATCGATAAAAACTCCATTGCCCTGGCTACCACCACCCGCGGTTGTGTGATCATCGATCCGCAGGGGCAAACCATCCAGCAATTCTCCCGGCAGGAAGGGCTACAGAACAATAATGTGCTGGCCATTTTTGCCGACAGGCATAAAAACCTCTGGCTCGGACTCGACAACGGCATCGACTTCATTGCTTATAACAGCGCCATTAAAAATATTTTTCCCGATAAATCGAACGAAAGCGCGGGTTACTCGGCCATCATCCACCAGGATCATCTCTATCTCGCTACCACCAACGGACTGTACACGGTGCCATTGGAAGAGCGGCAGGATCTGAGTTTTGTAAAAGGCAACTTTCAACAAGTAACCAATGGCCGCGGGCAGGCATGGAACCTGTCGACCGTCAACGGGCAGTTATTAATGGGGCATCACGAAGGTGCGTATGTGATCAATGGCGATCAGGCGAAACCACTCGACAACAGCGGCGGCTTCTGGACATTTCAACCGCTCAATTCCGTATCCCCCAGCGATCTGATGGTGGCCGGCACCTACCAGGGTATTCGTTTTTTTACGTATAAAGATGGAAAATTTGTTCACGACGGCGCGCAGGCCACGTTTGAATCGTCGCGGTTCGTGGCGGTCGATCACCAGGACGTATGGGTATCGCATCCCTATAAAGGTGTGTACCGGGTAAAATACAACGACGGTAAACCAACCGTGCAATCCTATGCAGAAAAATTCCGTCATGGTTTAAGTACCAATGGGAATTACATCTTCTATATACGTAACCGCATAGTAGTGACAACGGAGAATGGCATCTATGAGTACGATGCGGCAACAGACAGTTTCTTACCATCGGCCTACTTCCGCCAGATATTCGGTGATCTCATTATCCGTTACATGCGCGAAGACATGCAGGGAAACGTATGGTTTGTATACGATAAAAGTTTAGGCGTGGCCGACTTCTCCGGTGCCAAGCCGCGCATCATTTATATTCCGGAACTCAACCGGAAACTGGTAAGTGGATTTGAGCAGGTATATCCTGTGGATGAGAACAATATTTTTGTTGGCGCGGAGAAGGGATATTTCCATATCAACTATGCCAAATACAAACAACATCATCCCGTATTGCAGGTGCATCTGCGCGAAGTAAAGGCGTTGGGCAAAACCGACACTTTGTTATTCGGCGGTTATTTCCGCGATGTGAGCCAGGACCAGTCACAACAGCAAACACCATCGATCAACTACAACTCGAACAGTCTGCATTTTACCTTCAGTGCCCCGCTGTATGAACAACAGACCAATATCGAATACAGCTATTACCTGAAAGGCTACGATAAGAAATGGTCGGAATGGAGTGAGAAAACGGAAAAAGAATACGCCTATCTCCCACCGGGCACTTACAACTTTCAACTGAGAGCACGCAACAACCTGGGCAATGAGTCGGTGGTATACAGTTACTGTTTTTATGTATTACCGCCGTGGTATCGGAGCTGGTGGGCCTATACGCTTTATGGATGCCTGGTATTGATGGGTGCTTATCTCGTTTATCGCTGGCAAAAAAGAAAATTCCAGCGCCAGCGTACGCAATATGAAACCGAGCAAAAACGTCTTCGCTACCTGCATGAACTGGAAGTAGCGCAATACGAAGAAGAACAAAAGCGTCAGCAATACCTGCATCAGCTTGAGCTGGAAAAAAATGAAAAAGAAATCATCCGGCTGAAAAATGAAAAACTGGAAGCGGAGATTGCTTTTCAAAATAAAGAAATGGCGAGCACCACCATGCACCTGGTGAAGAAGGGAGAACTGCTTACGAAGATGAAAGACGAACTGCAAAAAGTGACGCGCAGTACCGATGATGAAAAATCGCTCGATGTATTCCGCCGCATGATCAAAACGCTGGGCAACGAAGATAAAATGGATAAAGACTGGGAACACTTTACCATTCACTTCGACAAAGTACACAATGATTTTTTCATTGCATTAAAAGCAAAACATCCCAACCTTACGGCCAATGAACTGAAGCTTTGCGCTTATCTCCGGATGAATCTCAGCACGAAGGAAATTGCGCAGCTCATGAACATCTCGGGGCGCGGTGTGGAGATCAGTCGTTACCGGCTGCGGAAAAAACTGCAAATCCCGACGGAAACAAACTTATTTACCTATTTCCTTGATTTCCATTCCAATACTAAAGACTCGCCTGTGACGCCGGCACCGGACAGCCGAGTGTAAAAAGTTTTATACTTTTGTAATATGGCTTTGCAACATGATTTTGATACGCGGGAAGACGTAGCAACCGCGGAGATGACCGAAACGCAGGACCCCTGCAGCCTGATTGTGTGGAACGATGAGGTGAATACATTTGAATGGGTGATTGAAACCCTCGTGGAAGTATGCGGCCACAGCCAGGAACAAGCCGAACAATGTTCCTATATCATCCACTTCCAGGGTAAATACGCCGTGAAGCAGGGAAGTTATGATGAACTAAAACCTTTATGCGACGCCATTACCGAACGTGGCATCGGTGCAACAGTTGAAGTAATTGCCGGTTGATCAAATATAAACCGTGCCTGTCTTTTCTCTTGACGATACGCTGAACTTTCCCCATCCTGCGCTGGCAGAAGCAGATGGATTACTGGCCGTCGGCGGCGATCTTTCGCCTGAACGTTTGCTGGCCGCTTACCGTTTGGGCATTTTTCCCTGGTACAACGAAGATGAACCTGTATTGTGGTGGAGTCCGGATCCACGTTTTGTTTTATTTCCTTCGGAATTAAAACTGAGCAAGTCGGTACGACCTTTACTCAACAGAAATGCTTTTCGTTTTACCGTAAATAAAGCATTCGCGGAAGTGATTGCAAATTGTCGCGAAATCCCGCGCGCCGGTCAGGAAGGCACCTGGATTTCACGGGAAGTAGAAAATGCTTACAAGGAATTACACCAACGTGGTTATGCGCACAGTGCCGAGGTATGGGAAAATGATACGCTGGTCGGCGGACTTTACGGTATCCGTATCGGTGCTGTTTTTTTCGGAGAAAGCATGTTCAGCCTGCGCAGCAATGCATCACGCTATGCGTTTGCAAAGTATGCGCAGTTATTGCAAAAAGATGGCGTGCAATTGATCGATTGCCAGGTGTACACCCCTTATCTTGAAAGCATGGGCGCGAGAATGATTGAAGGGAAGGAATTTAGAAATCATTTAGGCATTCAGGCCTAAATGATTTAATATGCAAATGTGCCCGCGCTTCGCACGGGTCCGTGTGAAAATGGAGAATTTGTAAAAAAACATTTCCACATGGCCCCTGAAAGGGCACCTCTACACATTTAGATATTTTTCAAAATCGCGTTCCTAAATAATGCGGCAACATGGCCCGCCAGGTAGGCCAGTCGTGCGGATAATTGGGTCCCCAGTTATCCAGTTCATACCCGATGCCTTTATCATATAAAATGCGGGCAAAACGTCCGGCAGCGTCGGGGTCTTCGTGTGCGCCTGCGCCTGTGAGAATATGAATATGTCCGCTGCGGCGGATTTGTTCAAGTATGTTGTGATCCGACAGTTGAGGAATATAATGTTGCGGGCTGTTGAAATACACGTTATCATCGTAATGCCCTTTGGTGTACTCGGTAAGATCGTATACACCACTCATTGCAATAACACCGTTGATCAGATCGGGGCGTTTGAGGAATAAATTCATGCTGTGCAAGGCACCGAAAGAAGCGCCTGAAACAACAATGGGTGTATCCCAACTGGTGCTGTTGCGGATAAACGGTACTACTTCATTGTATACATAATCGTTCCATTGCTGATGGCGTACTGATTTCTGCCAGGGATCCATATTGTTGTTCAGCCAGCTTTCGTTGTTGATGCTGTCGATCGAAAACACTTTTATTTTACCTCCATCAATAAAGGGTGCCAGCGCGTCGATCAGTTGGAAACGTTCGTATTCCAGGTAATCGGCAGCGGCCGTAGGTACGAGCAAAAGGGCAAAACCATAATCGCCGTAAGTGGCGATGGGCATTTCTTTTCCGAGCGAAGGACTATACCAGGATGTGATGGATCTGTTCATGCATTTTATTTGAAGGTTCAATATATCAAGTTTTGAGGTAAAAGGCAAAAAGGTGTAAGATGAAACAGCCGTTACAGCCCGAAGCATCGGGCCGATGCTTCGGCCCGATGCTTCGGGCTTGGGTTATAGGTGATAGGTTATAAGTTTTAGGTTATAAAAGTGTTTCGCGCCTTTGCCTGAACCAGCAAACGCAGAAAAAGTAGCGAACTGACGATTCTCTGTCATTCCAACACCCGAAGGTGGTTCGTGTCTACACGAACCACGGCGGAGAGAAGCAGGTCATTGACTTATTCACTTATTGACAATTGACGATTCACGATTGACGATTGACCATTAGCGGGTTAAAAGACGGTTACAGCCCCGTGAAAAACCTCACGAATGGATCAAACTTTTTTATAAATACCACTAAAAACGCCTAATTGGTCATATTCTTTACAATTATCAACTGTTCCCACTTGGTATTTTCACGTACGATTTCTACTTTAGCAGGACCGTATTTTTACTAGGATCAGCCCTCCGCCACCAAACCTCCAAACAGCTGACCCCTATATCCCCCGAAAATCCACCTTGGGAACTATTGTGTCCCGTTTAATAAAACACGGCCAAAGCCGTCGCACCCGTTATGACTAAAACCGAACCCATCCGGATTATCCTGGTTGATGACCATGATCTGACCAGGAATTCACTACACCAATTGCTCGGCAACGACCGTCGCTTCCATATTGTAGCACAGTGCGACAATGGCATGGACGCCATTCACCAGGCCGATCAGCTTGAACATGATATTATTTTAATGGACATCAATATGAGTCCGGTCAACGGATTCCAGGCCACCAAACGGATCATCGGCAACTCGCCGGGTGCCCGCATCATCGGCTTCTCCGCTCACAATCACCCGCGATACGCCACCACCCTTTTCTCACTCGGCGCCCGCGGATTCGTGACCAAAACATCCCCCTTCCTGGAACTGATCAACGCCATTCTGCAGGTACACAAAGGCGAACAATACCTCTGTGACGAAGTGCGCAACAATCCCAGCTTCCGCGACCGCGATATACCCGTGAAATAATCGGCCGCTACGCGAAAATTAAACTTGATGCACGCCGGAAAAGCTGGTAATTTTGCCGCCTTATGGAATTGAGCAAAAATTTTGAACCCGGCCAGATCGAGAAAAAATGGACCGGACAATGGCAGCAAAAAGGCTATTTCAACAGCAAACCGGATGACCGCCCCGCGTTTACCGTGGTCATTCCCCCTCCAAACGTCACCGGTGTGCTGCACATGGGCCATACACTCAATGAAACCGTACAGGATATTCTTGTCCGTAAAGCCCGCATGAGCGGCTTCAACGCCTGCTGGGTGCCCGGCAGCGACCACGCCTCCATTGCCACAGAAGCCAAAGTGGTTCAAATGCTCCGTGAAAAAGGCATCGACAAAAACACCCTTTCCCGCGAAGAATTCCTTACCTACGCTTTTGAATGGAAAGAAAAATATGGCGGCATCATCTACAACCAGATCGAAAGACTCGGTTGCAGCGTTGACTGGAACCGCGTAACCTTTACCATGGACAGCGATTATTACAAAGCTGTTATCAAAGTATTCGTTGACCTGTACAAAAAAGACCTGATCTATCGCGGCGCACGCATGATCAACTGGGACCCTGCCGCCAAAACAGCCCTCAGCGATGAAGAAGTAGAATACAAAGAAGTACAGGGTAAACTTTACCATGTAAAATATGTACTGGCCGACGACAACGGACAACCTACCGGCGAGTCTATTACCATTGCCACTCAACGCCCCGAGACCATCATGGGCGATACGGCCGTATGCGTGAACCCGACCGACGAACGTTACACACACCTCAAAGGCCGCAAGATTCTTGTGCCCCTGATCAACCGCGCCATTCCGCTGATCTTCGACGAATACGTAGACAAAGAATTTGGCACCGGCGCCCTGAAAGTAACACCGGCACACGATATCAACGACTACAACCTCGGTCTCAAGCACAACCTGCCTGTAATCGATACCCTCAACGAAGACGGCACACTCAGCGAAGCCGCTGAAATCTTCGTGGGCATGGATCGCTTTGCGGCACGCAAAAAAGTAATTGAACAACTGGCGGCCGAAGGTTTGCTGGTGAAAGAAGAAGAATATACCACACGCGTCGGCTACTCACAACGCAGCAATGCCGTGGTAGAACCGCGCATCTCCACGCAGTGGTTTGTACGGATGAAAGATCTCGCCGAACCCGCTTTGAAAGAAGTAACCGAAGGCCGCATCCGCATTCACCCCGGCGATAAATTCCTGGCTACTTACCGTTACTGGCTCGAAAATGTAAAAGACTGGTGCATCAGCCGCCAGCTCTGGTGGGGACAACAAATCCCTGCCTGGTACGACGAAGCCGGCAATTGCTACGTTGGCGAAACCCTCGAAGAAGTACAGGCAAAATATCCGGAAACCGCCGGTCAGTCACTCAGCCGCGACGTCGATGTACTCGACACCTGGTTCTCTTCCTGGCTGTGGCCGGTGGAAGTATTCAAAGGCATTACCAAACCCGGTAATCCGGAAATCAATTATTACTATCCAACCTCTGTACTCGTAACCGGGCAGGATATCATTTTCTTCTGGGTAGCCCGTATGATCATGGCCGGTATGGAATACCAGCACGAGAAACCGTTCAGCGATGTTTATTTCACCGGCATGGTTCGCGATAAGCAGGGCCGCAAGATGAGTAAACAACTGGGCAACTCTCCCGATCTGCTGCACCTGATCGATACCTATGGCGCCGATGCCGTACGTTTCGGTATCATGATCTCCTCTCCCGCCGGCAATGACCTGTTGTTCGACGAAAGCAGTTGCGATCAGGGAAAATTTTTCAATAACAAAATCTGGAACGCACTCAAACTGGTGAAAGGTTGGGAATCGCGCATCGGTGAAACCACTGCTGCCGGCAACGACTTTGCCAGCGAATGGTTCCAGAGCCGGCTCAATGAAGCACGCGAAGAAGTAGAGCGTCTCTACCGCGAGTTCCGTTTGAGCGAAGCATTGAAAACGATCTATTCACTGATATGGGACGACTATTGCAGTTGGTACCTTGAATGGGCGAAACCCGGCTTCGAACAGCCAATCAGTGCCGATGTATATAAAAAAGCGGTGTACTTTTTTGAAGAACTGATGCAATTGCTGCACCCGTTCATGCCGTTCCTCACCGAAGAAATTTATCACCTGTTGCAAGACCGCGAAGACGATCTCTGTGTGCGTCAGTTCACCGCTTTGCAACCGGCCAATGAAAAGATACTGCAAAGCGGCGCGTTGCTGAAAGAAACCATTTCGGCTATCCGTGATGCACGTACGAAAGCACAACTCAAACAACGAGATGCAATCGTATTGTCGATTCAGACCGCTCAGCAAAGCACTTACGAAGAAATACAACACCTGCTGGCCAAACAAGTGAACGCAACGGAAGTACATTTTGTCAATGCAGCTGTGCCCGACTGTATCAACGTAGTAGTGCAGAAAGACCGTTTCTTCCTCGCAACGGAGAAAGAACTCGATACCACTTCACAAAAAGAACAATTGCTGAAAGACCTGGAGTATTACCGCGGCTTCCTCGGATCAGTAGAGAAAAAACTCAGCAACGAAAAATTTGTTCAGAACGCGAAGCCTGAAGTGGTAGCCATGGAACAAAAGAAAAAAGCCGATGCCGAAGAAAAGATCATCGCCATCGAAGAAAGCCTGAAAACATTGTGATCCGTTAACGCGGAATAATGCTCACCGGCAATACAAACTCATAAGACACGGCCTTCCGGGGTTCGTAGAAATCTGTATCCAGCAGATAGCTCACCCGGAAGCCGAACGTCAATGCGTATTGATTCCACCACTTCGTATCAAAGTAAATTTCCCCACCCGTGCTTCGCTGATCAACTGTGAATTGTTTATCGCGCGAGTAAACACGTGTAAGATCGAAGAAAGCATTCGCCCGGATGCGTTGTATATAGGCAATGTTGGCAAATCCCCAGTCAGGATACCACAGCGGAAAATGATAGTTAGCCGATGCACGCCACATACGTGCGGCATAGATCGCATTGTATCCTCTTGAATAAGGAAAACGGCTGCTGAATAAAGCATTCACCGTATCGGATTCCTGGAAGGCGCCTGTGAATACCAGGCTGTGCGAGTAAGCAGCACCGGGCAGGTAAACCGCTGCTCCAAACAAAGACTGCCAGCTTTTGTAGTTGGTAATAGCATGGCGATAGTTGGCGTTGACATTATAACCCAACCGCGGAAAAATATTCTGACGAGCCATTTCCGTTTGCTGCCCCCAGGAAAGAAAATGATGCAGATAGGAGAATTGAAAATTATCAAACCTGTCTTTGTATACACCTTTGTTATAATCCGATCGGTAAAAATAGTTACTGCCGATATTGAACTGCCGGACCGTTTTTCCTTTTGCCCAGGTCAGCGGCACATTCAATCCCACGCGCAGGTCTACCTGGTCCCAGTTTCTCGATAAGGTATCCGAATAACGTACCGAGCGATCAAACGTATATTGCGCGCCTGCGCTCAGGTAAGGGAAGAATGCACCATAAACAAAACTGGCACCTGCTGCATGCGTTTTATCATTTTCGTTGTATTGATAATAAATCTCCGTTTCCGTGGTGTTGAGAATATTATTTCCATACAATGAATAAGTCAGCAACGGGTCTTCATAATAAGGGCGCCAGCTATGAAAATTGAACAGGCGTGTTGACTTGCGGTATTTTTTATCGGGGAAAAAACGCGTTGGCAATTGGCTGAGTAATCCCGCCAGCGAATCGGCCGGTTTTGATGCGCCTTCTGCAAAGATGCGGTCGCTTACTTCCACCCAGTTCAGCCGGCTGCTGTCGGTCTGCAACAACTGGTAGCCATCAGCCGTGAAAGCAGACCATACAAATTTTCCTTTATCCGCATTCACCTGGTAACTGCCCAACGGCGAACGAAGTACACGGAATATTTTACGGTCGGCAAAACGGTAAGCGTATACCTGATCACTTCCTTCATAAGACGCTGTATAGAATACAGCAGTATCCGTTACCCATGGATTGCCTAATGCATGATAGGAAGGGGATGTCAGCCGCACAATACTTCCGGCATTGATATCTGCTTCCGCCAATGCCATCCGTCCATCACGCAGCCGCACGGCGGTGATCACGCGATCATTGCCTGCAAACTTCGGATCGGAAAATACATTGATCTCGTCCGATGTAATTTCTTTCAATACTTTGCCATCGACGGCATCGAGCACGTGCAATGCCGAACGCCCCCCGGGATCCTGCTGCACCGCTACAATACGATCGCCTTCGGGCGAAATATCAGGAACAAAATATTTGGTACGGTGACGAAGGGTGCGTTCTTTTTTGGCTTTTATATCCCATATTTTGATTACGCTGTAATCGCGCCAGCGCCAGCGTGGATCAGATTCATAAGCGGCATACACCACTTTACCGTTGCGATAAGCATATTGATCGTCGAGCGCAATATCGCGTACACGCAGGCGGTGAATGCCCGATGCATCTTTCAGCATAAAAGCCGGACGTTTATTGTAGGATGTGCGAAGGAACAACACCGAATCCTGCCCGATCATATAAGGAAAGCGGTCGTTGTTTACCACGCGCTCATCCTGTTTTACCACTGCTGTAGCTTCGGTTGCGGGTGCGGGTGGTAGTTTTTCTTTGAAATGCTGAAAAGCATTGTTATAAAAATCAGGATATTTTAACCCGGTATATTTTTTTACTGCGCGTTGAAATGGATAGAATAATCCTTTATAGGCGCTTGCGTCTTTCGTAACGTTTGCCCATACATCTGATCCATATTTTTCACGTCCGTATTGCACCAGTAAATAACCGAGGTTATAATGCGTGGGAACATAATCTTTCAGCGAACCATTGCGCAGCTTCATCCAACTGTATTTTTTACCGGCTTTCCACAACGCAGGATAGGCATTGAGAAAAAGCGGTAAGCGACCTCTGCCCTGGCGGGAAAGCCGCGTTTCGTTGTACACCGCATCGCCTTCAAAAAACCAGTCGGGAACCGCCGCACTGATGGCTACGGAATAACCTTCTTCTCCAAACACACCTCTTGCCACACGGCTCAATCCGTTGTTGAAATTATTGAACTGTTCCACGTGGCGGTATTCGTGTAATGACAACTGATCTGTCCAGGGAATGCTGCCCTGATCGAAATTGTCGCGCTCCGGTATGAGATAGAATTCACTGCGGTAAGGTCCCAGCCCTACATAGCCATTTGCGATCACGGTATTGTTTTGCAACACGATGTTGATGCGCCGCATTTGCGAGCCCAATGCATAAGGTTGCTTCGCTGCAAGGTGGTGTACGATCCCTGCCACCCGCAAAGCCTGGCTGTCGAGACCTTCCGGATAAATGATCCGTGCGGTATCGGTCTCTATCTGCCGCCATTTAACGGAGGAAGGTGTTCCGCCGAATTGCTGGGCGCGAAGTTGAGTGGTGAGTATACAACAAAAAGCAGCAAATAGAAAGCAGCGCATGGTTGGGCTAGTTTTGTTTGAAGGGAAAGATACAGCTTACTCTTTGTAGATCGCTACCTGGCGTTGCATTCCTGTAGCATCGCGGCGCAGGTAACCGCGGAACATTCCGGGCGTTGAAAAAGGCATCGCGATATTGCCGTCTTTGTCCACGGCTATCAATCCGCCATCGCCGCCGAGCCCGGGCAATTTTTCATTGATCAGTTTATCCGCCGCTTTTTCCAACGATTCATGGCCGAGTTCCATGCGGTCGCAAACGGATTTGGCAATTACGAGCCGGATAAAATATTCGCCCCAGCCGGTACAACTGATGGCCGCTGTTTTGTTGTCGGCATAAGTGCCTGCACCGATCAGCGGGCTGTCGCCTATTCTTCCGAATTTTTTATTGCTCATGCCACCAGTGCTGGTGGCCGCGGCCAGGTTGCCGTTGGCGTCGAGCGCCACCGCCCCCACCGTTCCGAACTTTTCCCCGGGTGCCAGGATATAGGACGTTTTTTTTCCGCTGCTGTCTTTGAGCGTTGCCAGCGAATCGCGGCGGCGTTGCTGCTGCCAGCTTTTCCGCCGGTCTTCTACGGAGAAATAGGTATTGTCGACCTGTTGCAGCCCCCGCATCCGGGCAAATTCTTCGGCGCCACGGCCCGAGAGCATCACATGTGGACTTTTTTCCATAACCGCCCGGGCCGCCGAAATAGGGTTCCGGATGGTGGTTACTCCTGCTACGGCTCCTGCAGCCAGCGTTTTACCGTTCATGATCGAGGCGTCCAGTTCGTGGCGGCCTTCGGCGGTAAAAACGGCTCCGCGGCCGGCATTAAAAGAAGGGTCATCTTCCAATACGCGCACCACCTGCTCCACCGCATCGAGGGCCGAACCGCCACTGTCTAGAATGCTGTAACCCTTGTCCAGCGCGCGGTTGAGGGCATCCAGCGCTTCCCTTTCGCGAAGCGGATCCAGCTTACCCCGCTCGAGCACACCCGCCCCGCCATGAATGACCAGCACCACCCGGGAAACGGGCCGGCCGGTCTTCTGCGCCAGCACATTCACCGATAAAAAACACAGGAAGACGATCCAGGAAAATTTCATAAAACCGATTTACGGCAATTTAGCCAATCCGGGCCGTTCCACAGCAGCGGCATAATAATTCGTTAAACGGTCTAATTAGTTGGGTATCAAATTTGCCGTTGGTGGCTATTAAATTATTTTTACAAAATAATCAACCGGTCTGAAGAAATTTAAGAAGATAGTATTGTGGTTCTTTGCTACCCTGCTGATCCTGCTGGCAGCGGTTTGGATTTTTATCCAGACCCCTTTCGGGCAAAACTGGATCATCAGCAAGGTAACCAGCCGGCTTTCCAGTGATCTCAAGACCCGCATTTCCATCAAAAAGGTCGATTTCTCTCTTTTCGACAAAATGAACCTGAAAGGCGTACTGATAGAAGACCGTCAGCGCGATACCATCCTTTCGGCCGGCGAAGTAACGGTGCGCATCACCGACTGGTTCTTTCTCAAAAAAAATGTAGAACTGAAATACATCGGGCTGAAAGACGCCGTGATCAAAATGCAACGCAGCGAAGACTCCGTCTGGCGTCATCAGTTTATCATCGATTATTTCTCTACGCCTTCTTCCACAAAAAAGAAAGAAGGCGGTATCGTTCTTACCCTCAATGAAATTCAACTCGACAATGTCCGCTTCCGGCAACAGGATGCCTGGCTGGGAAAAGACATGTTTGTCTACCTGCACAGCTTAAAACTAAAAGCCAGGCAGGTTGACTTTTCCAAACGCATGATCCGGTTGGAAGACTTGAACATCAACAGTCCGCTCATAGCGCTTTCCAATTATAAAGCGAAAAAACCACCCGTTGCGGAGCAAGTGACCGTGGTCAATGATTCCGTTGCCTGGAATCCCCTCAACTGGGTAGTGCAGGCCGACAGACTGGATATCCGCAACGGTACATTCAAAAATGATAACTACGATGCCCCTTATGCCGAAGAAGGGTTTGATGGAAGGCATATTGATTTTTCCAGCATCAATACCAGTCTCCGTAATATCCGTTGGGAAAAAGATACCATCACGGGCGGCGTGGAACTTTCCACCAAAGAAAAAAGCGGTTTCGAAGTCAAACGGCTGACGGCAAACATGAAAGTGACCCCGCGTGAAATGGCTTTCAATGACCTGGAAATATTAACACCACGCAGTACCATCCGCCACTCGTTCCGCATGAGCTTCGCTGATTTTTCGGAGATGGGTGACTTTATCAATAAAGTACGGATGCAGGCCGACTTCACCGATACTTACCTCGATAGCGACGACATCGCTTTTTTTGCGCCATCGCTCAAAACCTGGAAGAAGAAGATCAATCTGCAGGGGCGCTTTGCGGGTACGGTAGCGGATATGGCAGCCCGCGATGTGTTGATACAGGCGGGCGAACACACCATGCTCTCCGGCGATATCAGTATGACCGGTCTGCCCGACATCAACCGCACTTTTATCGACTTTAAAGCAAATGATTTCCGCACCACCTACGGCGATGTTGCGGTATGGGTACCCGCGATCAAAAAAGTAGAAAGCCCTGATCTGCGCAAGCTCCAATATGTGCGTTTCAAAGGAAGCTTTACCGGATTTATCCGCGACTTTGTAACCTATGGAACCATCACCACCAATCTCGGCACTGTAAAAACCGACCTCAACATGAAGTTGCCTGCCGGGCAGCAGCCTGTTTATTCCGGAACGGTATCGACCGAATATTTCCGTTTGGGTGAATTCATCCGCGAGCCGCTGCTTGGTGCCATTGCCATGGACGGTACGCTGAAAGGAAGCGGCTTCCAGGAAAAAAGACGCATCGCCACACTCGACGGCAAAGTACATTTCGTTGACTTCAACAACTACCGCTACCACAACATCACGCTGAATGGAAGCCTGAATAAAAAAGAATTCGATGGTCTGGTTGCCATTGATGATAAAGAAGCGCAACTGACCTTGAACGGTCTGATCGACTTCAACCAGCAACCTCCCGTATTCAACTTTCTTGCCGATGTAAAACGCATCAATCTTAAAAACCTGAACCTGCTGGACCAGGACGTAGCATTCACCGGTAAATTCAATGTAAACTTTACCGGAAGCAACATCGACAACTTCCTCGGCAACGCACGGATTACGGATGCCACACTTACCCGCGACGGTGTTCCGCTTCCCTTCGATTCACTGATCGTATCGTCTTACATTGAAAATGACAAGAAAACCCTGCAGGCGCATTCCAATGAATTTGATGCGCGGGTAACCGGAGATTTTTCGATCCGCGAACTGCCGGACGCATTCAAACTTTTCCTGAATAAATATTACCCGGCTTACATCAAAGCACCGAAACATATCCTGGAGAAAGAAAGTTTTGAATTCGACATCACTACCGGTTATATCGAAGATTATATCCGGCTTTTCGACAGTACGTTTACCGGCTTCAACAACAGCCATATAGCAGGCAATCTCAATACCACCACCAATACGCTGGTGCTGAATGCGGAAGTGCCGCAATTTAAATACCTGCAATACAATTTTGATGATGTAACGCTTACGGCGAATGGTACGGCAGATAGCCTCGGCCTTTTCGGACGTGCGACCAACATCCGCATCGGCGACAGCCTCAACGTACCACTGGCGCTGTTCCGCATCAACGCCCACAACGACACTTCGCAGGTGCGCATCTTTACCGGCGCCAACCAGGGCATCGACCAGGCGCGTATCAATGCCACCGTGCTCACCTACCAGAATGGTGTACGCATCGAATTTGAACCTTCGAACTTTGTTGTAAATGGAAAAACGTGGACGATTGATGAAACAGGCGAATTGGAATTTCGCAACAATGTGCCGGCCAACGGGCGGCTGCTGCTGAGAGAAAGCGATCAGGAGATAACGATACGGACGCATCCGTCCGATGTAGGCACCTGGAACGACGTGACGGTGGAATTGAAAAAAGTAAACCTCGGCGATCTGGGACCATTGATCATGCCGCGTAACCGTCTCGAAGGATTGGCCTCCGGCACGGTGCAGGTGGAAGACCCGACGGGCAAGCTGCGCATCACTTCCGATGATTTCATTGCACAAAACCTCCGCCTCGACAATGACTCGCTCGGCGATGTGAAGGCTACGGTATTGTATGATGGCGAAACCAAACAACTTTCCATCAAAGGCAATACGGTGAATGAGCAAAACAGCCTCGCCTTTGACATGAAGCTGTTTCTCGAAAGCAAAGAAACACAACGTAACAATATCATTTCCCTGAAGGCAAATACGTTTGAACTTAAATACCTTGAGCGTTTCCTGGGTACGCTGTTCTCTGACATCAGCGGCTACATCACGGGCAACTTCGACCTGAAAGGATCGTTTGATCAATTGCAGATTGCAGGCAAAGGACAACTGAAAGATGCAGGACTGCGCGTTAAATTCACGCAATGTTATTATAAGATTGAAGACAGGGAAATAGAACTCAAACCGACAGAGATCAATCTCGATGGCATTATTCTTCGTGATGTGGTAACGGGAAATCCGGTGTACCTGACCGGTGGTATTCAGCATCAGTCGTTCTCCAATATGTTCTTCGACCTTACGGTGGGCACGCGTAAACCCGGCACGCTCGACGACGACAACAACCTGCCGATCCAGTTATTGAACACCACGTTCAACGACAATAAACAATTTTATGGCAAAGTGAAAGGAACGGGATCATTCTCTTTATCCGGTCACCAATCGGATTTGTATATGAAGATTGATGCGGTGGCTTCCACTACCGATAGCAGTTCGATCACCATTCCCTCTACGCAAAGCAAGGCATCGGGCATGGCAGATTTCCTGGTGGAAAGAAAATTCGGACGGGAAATGGTGGATAGCAACACAGGGAATGGCAATTCCAATGTAGTATATGATGTGGACGTAACCGCCAACCGCATGGTAACGGTGCGCGTAGTGCTTGATGACCTGACGGGTGATGAAATTGAGGGCAAAGGTTCGGGTACGCTGAATATTCACTCCGGTACATCGGAGCCGCTTTCTTTACGTGGCAAATTTGATATCGAGGATGGGAAATATGTTTATACGTTCAAATCATTTTTATCCAAACCGTTCCGTATTGTCAAGGGCGGGAATAGCTCCATCAGCTGGAATGG
>Ga0160492_100273_pt1 | contig 36235 bp, 26 predicted proteins | sample DID2MG_FD_108258 | JGI IMG/M metagenome (GOLD analysis project Ga0160492, IMG submission 108258) | Enriched soil microbial communities from UW Madison campus, WI, USA - DID2877_E24_FP2 MG | ecosystem: Environmental > Terrestrial > Soil > Unclassified | place: USA: Madison, Wisconsin | collected... | reverse complement strand
GCCGAGAAGTTTCCGACCTTGGACATCATCCGCAAGTACAACAAGGACTACAAGCTGATCTTTGTGGGCGACGCGACCATGAGCCCGTATGAGATCCTGCAGCCCGGCGGCAGTGTGGAATACAACAACGAGGAAGCGGGCGCCGAGTGGATTCAGCGCCTCACGCACGCCTTCCCCAAGTTTGCGTGGATCAACCCCGAGCCCCAGGGCGTATGGCAGTACCGCCAGAGCATCAGCATCATCCAGCAACTGGTGAGCAACCGCATGTACCCGCTGTCGCTCAAGGGGCTGGAAGAGACCATGCGGCTGCTGTCGAAGTAGCTGTTCTAAGGGGGGCGCGCACAGGCCCGGTCAATGCGAGAAGCTGTCTGACACGGCCAAGTTCGGTTTAGGGGCATAGTCCAGGAGCCGGTCGGACTTGGAGCCGCGCAGCGGCCTTATCCTGCCAACCTCTTCACTACGTCTTCTATCTGCCGTGCCTTTCAGCGTCCTGCGTCCTGCCACCGCTATTGTTCCAACGCCGGCCCCCTGGTCGGCGTTGCTGCTTTTTGGCGTCTTGTGCCTGCAAGGCTGCAGCTTGCTGCCGCGCGGTGACAAAGAGGACAACGCAGACGCGGGGTCGGCCCCCGTCATTGCGGAATCCGCATCCCCATCGTTCGCCGTAGAAGTGCGCGCGCCCGATGCCGTGCGCGAGACGCTGGAGCGCCACCTGGAGCTGCAGCGCTTTCGCCACCTGCCCGATCTCCACGCCAACGAGCTGCAGCGCCTGCTGGGCGCAGCCGATGCCAACGCCCGCGAACTGTTGGGCACGATGGGCTACTTTGCACCCACCATCACGGTGGAGCTGACCGAAACGCCCGACAGCAAGGCTGCCCCGCGCACGGTGGTGGTCACGGTACAGCCCGGGCCGCAGACCCGCATTGCCAGCGCGGACATCGACTTCACTGGCAACACGGACGGCACGGACAGCTCCAGCGCGGAGCGACCAACAGAAGAAACCGGTACCAGCGCCAGCATCCGCCAGCAGCAGCGCGTGCAGCGCAACTGGTCCCTGCAGCCGGGCCAGCCGTTCACCCAGTCTGCCTGGGACTCGGCCAAGAACGACGGCCTGCGCCAGCTGCAGGCGCGCCGCCACCCCACCGCCCGCATCGCCAGCAGCCGGGCCGAGATCGATGCCGACCAACACGCGGCAAAGCTCAGCGTGACCTACGAGCCCGGCCCGCCCTACCGCTTCGGGCCGCTACGGGTAGAGGGCAGCCAGCGCTACGACCCCGACGACGCCCGGCGCCTGGCGCGCCTGCCCACAGGCGCGGTGTATGACGAGGCCGAACTGCTCGACGCCCAGCTGCGGCTGGCCAGTAGCGGTTACTACGATTCGGTGTTCCTCACGCTCGATACCGAGGGCACTGACCCACAGGCCGCGCCCGTGGTGGCCCAGGTGCGTGAGGCACCGACGCAAAAGCTGGTGTTCGGCCCCGGCTTCTCGACGGACAGCGGCGCGCGCCTGTCGCTGGAGCACATCCACAACCAGTTGCCCGTCATCGGTTGGCGCGCGGTGAGCAAGCTCTCGCTGGACCGCGAGACCAAACACGCCAGCAGCGAATGGACCGACCTGCCCAACAACAACGGCTGGCGCTGGTTTGCCGGCGCCCAGCTGCAGCGCGAGGCGACGGGCGACTACGACGTCAACAGCGGGCGCGTGCGCTACGGCCGCAGCAAAAGCACCAAGAACATCGACCGCAACTACTTCCTGCAGTACGACTACGCCAACAGCCAGGGGCTTGCCGCCAACGTGCAGTCGCCCTCCGACACCAGCACGGCCCTGAGCGTGAACTACGGCTGGACGGGCCGCTACTTCAATAGCGCCACCGCCCCCACGCGCGGCCATGGCATCGCCGTGGAGCTGGGGCTGGGCACCACGCTGCGGCCTGAGCGCGACCCGTTTGTGCGCACCCTGGTACGCTGGCAGTCGTTCATCCCCGCAGGCCGCGTGCGGGACGCCGCTGGCGTGGGCCGCAGCGCCCGCGTGGTCTTGCGCGCAGAGGGCGGGACCGTGCTGGCGCGCGATGGCGCGCAGATCCCTGTCACCCAACTCTTCCTGACCGGGGGCGACACCACCGTGCGTGGCTACGGCTACCGCAGCATCGGCGCCCGCACCGACAACGGCCAGCTCTACGGCGGCCGCTACCTGGCCGTGGGCAGCGTCGAATGGCAGCGCCCCATCGTCTACCAGGGCGCCATGACCGACTGGGAGAGCACGCTGTTCGTGGATGCTGGCGCCGTGGCCGACCGCCTGGGCGACCTGGACCCGCGCGTGGGCATTGGCGCTGGCGTGCGCTGGCGCAGCCCTGTGGGGCCATTGCAGGCCGACCTGGCCTATGGCGTAAAAACCAAGGAGGTGCGACTGCACCTGCGGCTGGGGTTCAGCTTCTGATGAGCGCTGCACCCATGCCCCCCCACTCCCCGACACCCCGCGCACGCTCCTCCGATTTCAGCGCAGGGGCATCGCACCACCAGGGTGGCCAGCACCCTTCGCCACGACGTGGCCGCCGTGCGCTGCGTGCACTGGGCTGGCTGTTGGTGGCAATGATTGCGCTGCTGATCGCTGCCGCAGCGGCCGTGTGGTGGTGGGCGGGCAGCAGCACGTCGCTGGCCCTGGCGCTGGCGCGCGCGGCGCAGTACCTGCCCGCCAACCAGCAACTGGAGAGCCGCGAGGTCACCGGATCGCTGCGCAGCGGGGGGCATATTGGCTGGCTGCGCTGGCGCAGCCCCAGCCTGTCGGTGGAGGTGACCGACATCCGCCTGGGCTGGCAGCTGGCCCCCTTGCTGCAACGCCGCCTGGAGCTGGGCGAGGTGCATGCCGCACGCGTGCAGATCACGCCACTGGGCAGCCAGCCCAGTGCAGAGCCACGCACGCCCCTGACACAGCTGGTGCTGCCCTTGCAGATCGGTGTGCCGTTCCGCGTGGACCAGATGCAGTGGGCGGGTGCCCCGGCCGTGGAAGCCCAAGGTCTGACCGGTGACTACCGCTTTGACGGGCGCGAGCACCGCCTCAACATCGCCAGCGTGGCGCTGGCCCAGGGTCAATACACCGCGCGGCTGACGCTGGAGGCCCAGGCCCCCATGGCGCTGAACGCCACTGTGGACGGCACGGTGAGCGCCGCCGTGCCCGGCGGCACCACCGCCCTGCAGGTGGGTGCACACGCTACCCTGCAAGGCACGCTGGCCACAGCGGCAGCGCAGCTGCAACTGCAGGCGCGCATCAGCCCCACCGCCGCCCAGGCCGGGCCCACGCAGCCACCCCCTGCCCCTGCCAAACCACCCACCGCCAAACCAGCAGCACCGCCACCACCCGCCGCAGAACCCATGCAGGCCGACCTGCAGGCCACGCTGGCACCCTGGTCCCCACAGCCCTTGCAATCGGCCCAGGCCACGCTGCGTGCCGTCAACCTGGCAGCTCTGTGGCCCCAGGCCCCGACCACCCGGCTGCATGGCACCGTGCAGGCCGGGCCCACCGGGAGCGGAGCAACGGCCGGCACTGGTTGGTCCCTGCAGGCACAGCTGCGCAACGAACTAGCAGGCCCGTGGGACCAGGCCCGTCTGCCCATCACCGCCCTGCAGGCCGATGCCAGCTACGACGGCACCCGCTGGGCCGTGCCCGGCGCCACCGTGAACGCAGGCCCCGGCACCGTCACCCTGCAGGGCAGCTACACCCCTGGCACTGGCGCGCTGGAGGGTCAGGCCGAACTGCGCAACCTGCGCCCGGACGCCCTGCACACCGCCTGGGCGGCCGCGCCGCTGGCAGGCCGTGTTGGCGCGCAAATGCAGGGCGATGTGGTGCGCTTCACGGCAGATATCCGCGCCACCGGCTCCGCTGCCTCCGGCAAAGCCACACCCATCCGCCCCGCCTTGCTGCGCATCAACACGCTGACCACCCAAGGTAGCTGGCAACCCCCGTCACCCACCCAGCCCGGCGGCACCTTGCAGCTGGAACGCCTGCTGCTGGACGCTCTGCAGGCCCGCATTGAAGCCACCAACCTGCGTGTGGCCCCCGGCGATCTGTCGGGCCAGGGCCAGATTGCGCTGACCGTGCCCGGCGCCACAGCGCGCGCCCAAGGCAGCCTGGCGCCCCAGGCGGGTACGGGCGACCTGCAGGTCCAATGGACCGACGTGGACCAAACCCAACGCTGGCTGGCCAGCCTGCCGCTGGTGGGCACCCGTTTGCAAGAAGCCTTGCAGGGCGCCACCGCCAAAGGCGCCGCGCAGCTGAACGCGCGATGGAAAGGTGGCTGGCAGACAGCGGCCCGGCAACTGCAAGCCGCCACCGCAACCACCAGCGACAGCACATCCCCCAACGCCAGCCGTGCGGGCAACACGCCGCCATCGGACAAAGCCACCTTCGAGCTGCAAGCCAAGCTCTCCACCCCGCTGCTGGACCTGTCACTGCCTCCCGGTAAAGACGAGGGCGGTGGTTCCACAGCCGTGCAACTGCGCGCTGTGCAGGCCGGCCTCTCGGGCACCCTGGCGCAGGCCACGCTGACGCTGGATGGCGAAGCCCGGCTGAATGCATCCCAGCCCCAGCAGATGCAGCGGCTGGCCCTGCAAACCCGCGCCACGGGCGGGCTGACCACACCCACGCAAGGGGCGCAGGTGCAGATCAGCGAACTGCGGCTGGTGGCACAAGACACCGCACGCCCCGGCCCCTGGACGCTGCAACTGGCCGAGCCCGTATCCATCACCGCACGCGCCACCACCGGTACACGCTCGCCAACAGCGGGCTACACCGTGTTGGCCACTGCAGGCCAGGCCCGCCTGACCGGCCCCCTGCCCGGCACCGCCGTGCTGCGGTGGCAGCCCCTGCGCGTGGCCACCGGCGCGAACCCTGTGCAATTGCAAACCCAGGGCACCGTGCAGGGCCTGCCCATGGCCTGGGTCGACGCGCTGGGCCTGGGCAACACCCCGGCCGCCGCAGGCCGCCCTGCCCAGCCGCTGCTGGCCCGCATGGGGCTGGCCACCAGCATCGTGCTGGACGGGCAATGGAAAGTGGACAACACCCAAGGCCCCCTGCGTGCCAGCGCCAGCCTGCGCCGCGCCAGTGGCGACCTGCGCATCCTGGCGGGCGACGCCACCGCCATCACCGCCGTGCAAAGCAGCGGCCAGGGCGCGGGCGCAGGCGCCACGGCGGTGATCGCCACCGAGGCCTCGGCAAGCCCCTCGGCATCAGCTGCTGCATCCGGTGCAGGGGCAGGCACCGCCGCCGGTGTGCGCCAGGCCGAAGTTACCGTCGAGATCGAAGGCGAGGCCCTGCGCGCCCAACTCGCCTGGGCGAGCGACCGGGCGGGCGAGGTGCAGGCCAACGTCAGCACCCGCCTCACACCCGGAGCGCCCGGCGCCTCCGCCGCTGCGGGCGCCAGCCCCTCCTCGCCCGTCAACTCTTCGCCAGCCACCTCTTCGCCCTTCACCTGGGCGCCCGATGCCCCCCTGGCTGGCACCCTGCGCGCGCGCCTGCCCGACGTGGGCGTGTGGTCGGCCCTGGCCCCGCCCGGCTGGCGCGTGCGCGGCACGCTGGACGCCCGCGCCACCTTGTCAGGCACCCGCAATGCGCCGCGCTGGGCCGGCACGCTGGGCGCCGACGACATGGCCGTGCGCTCGGTGGTCGATGGTGTAGACCTGCAAGGCGGCCGCCTGCGCGCCACGCTGCAAGGCAACCAGCTCAGCATCACTGAGTTCCGCCTGCAGGGCGGGCGCGGCAGTGGCGCGCGCATTGCAGGCTTTAGCGGCAACCGCACCGCCGCACCGCAAGACGGCGGCACGCTCACCGCCACCGGCCGCGTGAGCTGGGGTGACAGCGCCACCGCAGCCACCGGCCTGTCGGGCATCACCATGTCGCTGCAGGCCGAGGCCAAGGCCCTGCAAGTGCTGGTGCGGGCCGACCGGCAAATCAGCGTGTCAGGCCAACTGCAAGCACAGCTTCAGCAAGGCCAGATCAGCCTGCGCGGCAAGCTGACCACAGACCGCGCCACCATCATCCTGCCCGATGAAACCGCGCCTACGCTGGGCTCCGACGTGGTCGTGCGCTCTGCCGCCAAAGACCGCGAAGACCAGGCCAAGGCCCAGGCCGCCGCCAAGGCCAACCAGGTAGCGGCCCAGGCCGAAACCGCCAAGCCCCCCGACATCGCGATCACCCTGAACCTGGGGCGCGACTTTGCCCTGAGCGGCCAGGGCATCACCACACGGCTCACGGGCGAGGTGGACATCCGCAGCAGCGCCGTGCCCGGCGCCCCACCGCGCGTGACCGGCGAAGTGCGCACCGACGAAGGCCGCTACCGCGCCTGGGGCCAGATGCTGGACGTGGAGACGGGGCTCATCCGCTTCAACGGCCCCTACAACAACCCCTCGCTCGACATCCTGGCACTGCGGCCCAACATCAGCGTGCGCGCTGGTGTGCAGATCACCGGCAGCGCCCAGGCGCCGCGCGTCAAGCTGTTTTCCGACCCCGAGTTGCCCGATGCCGAAAAACTCTCGTGGGTGGTCCTGGGCCGCAACGCCTCCGCCGGCGGCGCCGAAGCCGCCGTGATGCAGCAGGCCGCCCTGGCCCTGCTGGGCCGCAAGGGCGGTGGTAACACCAGCGCCAACATCGCCAGCCGCATCGGCCTGGACGAAATCGGCTTTCGCAGCGCCACCACAGGCGAAGACGCCAGCGCCGCCGCCCTCACCTTCGGCAAACGCCTGTCCAAGGATTTGTATGTGACCTACGAACGCAGCTTGTCGGGCACGCTGGGCACGCTGTACATCTTTTACGACCTTACCCGCAGCCTCACGCTGCGCGGGCAAACGGGCGAGAAGAGCGCGGTGGACATCATCTACACGGTGAAGTACGACTGAGGCTGCGCACTCCGGCGGGCGTGCGCGTGCCCACTACAATGCGCGGCTGTCTTGCCTCCTCGTAGTTCAATGGATAGAACGAGTGCCTCCTAAGCGCTAGATACAGGTTCGATTCCTGTCGAGGGGACCAGATTTATGGTCAAAATCGCCCCCAGCGCTTATTGGATAAGCGCTAGAAGCTATCAAAATAGTAGTATTCAAAGAAGAAGCAACCCCGTGGCAGGGTCTTCGCAGTGTGTGCGGCGGGCCTGCCCGCTTGACGGCTCTTACAGCCACACACCGCAGCCACATGCTCCAAGACATCCAGAAAACCCTGTGGGCCACCGCCGACAAGCTGCGCGCCAACATGGACGCCGCCGAATACAAGCACCTGGTGCTCGGCCTCATCTTCGTCAAGTACATCTCTGACACCTTTGCCGCCCACCACGCCACGCTGGTGCTGCGCCTGGCAGACCCTAACGACGAATACTTCTACGGCGACGCCGACCCCGCCGACATAGCCGCCGAACTGGAAGACCGCGACTACTACAAAGAGGCCAACGTCTTCTGGGTGCCTGAAGCCGCCCGGTGGGAGCAACTGCGCAGCAGCGCCAAGCAGCCGGACATTGGCAAACGCATTGACGACGCACTCACGCTGATCGAGGCCGAGAACCCCACACTCAAAGGCATCCTGGACAAACGCTACGCCCGAGCGCAGTTGCCCGACGGCAAGCTGGGCGAACTGGTCGATTTGGTGTCCACCATCGGCTTTGGCGACACCCCCGACGTAGCCCGCGACACCCTGGGCCAGGTGTACGAATACTTTCTGGGCATGTTCGCCAGTGCCGAAGGCAAGCGCGGCGGGCAGTTCTACACCCCCGCCAGCATCGTCAAAACCCTGGTGGCCGTGCTCAACCCGCACACCGGCAAGGTGTACGACCCGTGTTGCGGCAGCGGCGGCATGTTTGTGCAGAGCGAGAAGTTCATCGAAGCCCACGGCGGCAAAAAAGGCGACGTGTCCATCTACGGGCAAGAAAGCAACCCCACCACCTGGCGCCTGGCCGCCATGAACCTGGCCATTCGCGGCATCGACTTCAACCTGGGGCGCGAGCCTGCCGACACCTTTGTGCGTAACCAGCACCCCGACCTGCGCGCCGACTTCATCCTGGCCAACCCGCCCTTCAACATCAGCGACTGGTGGCACCCCAGCCTGGAAGGCGACGCCCGCTGGGTGTATGGCGACCCACCCCACGGCAACGCCAACACCGCCTGGCTGCAGCACATGCTGCACCACCTCAAACCCACGGGTCGTGCAGGCATTGTTTTGGCCAACGGCAGCATGAGCAGCAGCCAGAACAACGAGGGCCAGATCCGCGCCGCCATGGTCGATGCCGACGTGGTGGAAGTCATGATCGCCCTGCCCGGCCAGTTGTTTTTCAACACACAAATCCCGGCGTGCCTGTGGTTTTTGGCCAAGAGCAAAAAGCGCAAGGGCGAAGTGCTGTTCATCGACGCCCGCAAACTCGCCACCATGATCAGCCGCGTGCAAGGCGAGCTGACTGACGCAGTCATCGACCGCATTGCCGCCACCGTGGCCGCCTGGCGCGGCGAGCCCGCGCCCACCGCCGTCACGCCAACCCCTACCACCGTTCGGGCTGAGCCCGTCGAAGCCCACCCCCATCCCGCCACCGCCTACCAGGACATCCCCGGCTTCTGCCGCAGCGTGCCCCTGGCCGAGATCGCCCAACACGGCCACGTGCTCACCCCCGGCCGCTACGTGGGCGCCGAGGCGGTGGAGGACGACGACGAAGCCTTTGCCGACAAGATGGTCAAGCTAACGGAGAAGCTGGGCGAGCAGATGGCGCGGGGGGCAGAGCTGGATGCGGTGATTCGGCAGAAGCTGGGGGGGCTGGGGTATGAGTTCTGAGTGGAAGACCGTCCCAATAGAAACTGTTTGCATGGGCATTTTTGACGGGCCACACGCGACTCCCAAAAAGACTTTGTCGGGTCCTGTTTTTCTTGGTATCTCGTCGCTGAACAACGGGCAACTGGACCTCTCCAACACCGAGCACCTTTCAGAAGAAGATTTTGCGAAATGGACTCGCCGGGTAACTCCGGAAGCAGGAGATTTGGTTTTTTCGTATGAGACACGCCTCGGACAAATCGCCGTAATTCCGCCTGGCTTACGGTGTTGTCTTGGAAGACGCATGGCACTAATGCGCGTGGACCCTACAAAAGCTCTCTCTGACTATCTTTTGTATGCATACCTAAGCCCGGATTTCCAAGAAGTTATTCGCCAACGAACTATCCACGGAAGTACCGTGGACAGAATTCCTTTGGTTCAGTTTGGTTCCTTTCCAGTCGCCATTCCCCCTCTGGCAATTCAACAGGAAATCGTTGCCGTCCTCCGAGCCCTCGACGACCGCATCACCCTCCTGCGCGAAACCAACGCCACGCTCGAAGCCATTGCTCAGGCGCTGTTCAAGTCGTGGTTTGTCGATTTCGACCCCGTGCGCGCCAAGATGGAAGGCCGCTCCCCCGAAGGCATGGACGAAACCACCGCAGCGCTGTTTCCCGATGCACTGGAGGAGTCGGAGTTGGGGTGGGTGCCGAAGGGATGGCAGGCTGGTTCACTAGACACCATCTTTGAGCTCAACCCAAAACGCACACTCAAAAAAGACGTTCAGGCGCCGTACCTGGACATGGCAGGTGTCGCCACCAGCGGGCATTGCGCAGACACCCCGATTTCACGGGCCATGGGCTCTGGCTCCAAGTTTCGCAATGGCGACACGCTGTTGGCACGCATCACGCCCTGCCTCGAAAACGGCAAAACGGCATTCGTCGATTTTTTGGAAGACGGTGAAACGGGTTGGGGGTCCACCGAGTTTCTGGTGCTGCGGCCAAAAGCGCCTTGGCCCGACTACTACGCCTATCTTCTATGCCGTCACCCGGCATTTCGTGAGTACGCCATCCAAAGCATGTCAGGCACCAGTGGGCGGCAGCGTATTCAGAACGACGTTTTAGGCCGGTACTTGCTGCCAATTGCGCCCGACTCTGTTGCATTAGCTTTTGGCAGCATCGTTGAACCCATCCACCAGGCCATAGCAGCCAACCACCGAACAGCCCAAACCCTCTCCACCCTCCGCGACACCCTGCTCCCCCGCCTGATCTCCGGCCAGTTGCGCTTGCCCGAGGCGCAGGCGTTGATCAACGAGGTTTGAAACTGCAAGCGCTATGAAGGTGTTCTTTAACAGCGGCCCGGCCTATTAAAGAGTTCTTTCACAGCTTGCCGGACGACAGGCTGGGCGTCGCCGACATGGTTAGAAAACCGCGTTTTCTAACCATGTCGCAGCCCACATGCTTAAAAATTCGTGTTTTTTGTACAGATGCTGGCTAACATGGTGAAGCCATTGCGTTTTTTCGCCATGTTTCCCCCTCCCCCACTCTGGATGCACCGGCATGCCTTTTGACCGCAGCCAACCCCACAACGATCTGCCTCTGTTGCCGCCCGCGGTAGAGCTGGAGAGCAAGGCCGTGCTCAAGCAGGCGATTGCGGCCAACCGGGTGCTGGCCAACCTGCGCGGGCTGGCGGCGCAGATTCCGAACCAGGGCGTGCTGATCAACAGCATCGTGCTGCAGGAAGCGCGCTTGTCGTCGGAGATTGAAAACATCGTCACCACCAACGACGAGCTGTACCGCGCCGACGCGGACGCTGACGGCAAGGCCGATGCCCATACCAAGGAGGTGTTGCGCTACCGCGAGGCGCTGTACCACGGCTTCGCCGCGCTGAAAGACCGGCCTTTGAGCACCAACCTGTTCATAGAGATTGCCCAGCGCATCAAGCAGATGGATTTGCAGGTGCGCGCCGTGCCTGGCACGGCTTTGAAGAATGAGCGCGGCGAGGTGGTGTACACGCCGCCTGTGGGCGATGCGGTGATTCGCGACAAGCTGTCCAACCTGGAAAAGTTTATCCACGCTGAGGACGACCTGGACCCACTGGTAAAGATGGCGGTCATGCACTACCAGTTTGAGGCGATTCACCCGTTCCCGGATGGCAACGGCCGCACGGGGCGCATCCTGAACCTGCTGTTTCTGGTGGAAAAGGGCTTGCTGGACATTCCGGTGATGTTCCTGTCACGCTACATCATTGCCCACCGTGCGGCCTACTACGAGGGTTTGCGCCGGGTGACGGAAGAGCAGGACTGGGAGAACTGGCTGCTTTACATGCTGCGTGCGGTAGAGAGCACGGCCCAACAGACGTTTGATCAGGTCAACCGCATCCGTGACTTGATGGAGCAGGTGCGCGAGCGCGTGCAGCGCGAAGCACCCGGCGTGTACAGCAAAGACCTGATCGAAGTGGTCTTCAAGCAACCCTATACAAAAATCCAGTTCGTGGTGGACGCTGGCATTGCCAAACGGCAAACCGCGTCCGGCTACCTGCAAACCCTGGCGGGCCTGGGCGTGCTGCGCGAAAGCAAGCACGGGCGCGAGAAGTACTACATCAACGACGCCTTGTTGGCAGAGCTGGTGGGTTGACCATATGGTGATGGAATCGACAGATCACGATAACTTGTCGATTTTCTGTGTTTTTTTAAACATATTCTCCCCATCTGTCGATGGCATCGACACATCCGCCACCTCTCAGCCCCGGACCTGACCGCATGACCGAAGACCAGCTCGAACGCGAAACCCTGGCCTGGCTGCAGGACGTGGGCTACACCCACATCGCCGGTCCCGACATCGCCCCCGACGGCCCCGCGCCCGAGCGCAGCGACTACCGCCAGGTGCTGCTGGCAGGCCGCCTGAAGGCAGCGCTGATGCGGCTGAACCCTGGCGTGCCCGCCACGGCGATTGACGACGCACTGGCGCAGGTGCAAGACCTGGGCGTGCCCGCGCTGCTGGCGGCCAACCGGCGGTTTCACCGGCTGCTGGTGGCAGGCGTGCCGGTGCAGTACCAGCGCGGCAACGAAACGGTGGGCGACTTTGTGCGCCTGGTGGACTGGGCCGCGCCCGAGCGCAATGACTGGCTGGCGGTGAACCAGTTCAGCGTGCGCGGGCCGCGCCACACGCGCCGGCCGGATGTGGTGCTGTTTGTGAACGGCCTGCCGCTGGTGCTGCTGGAGCTGAAGAACCCCGCCGACCAGGCCGCCAGCGTGTGGAAGGCATACGACCAGATCCAGACGTACAAGGAGCAGATCCCGGACCTGTTCCACACCAACGAGGTGCTGGTAATTTCAGACGGCACCGAGGCGCTGCTGGGGTCGCTGAGCGCAAGCGCCGAGCGCTTTATGGCGTGGCGCACGATTGACGGAGCCACGCTGGACCCGCTGGGCCAGTTCAACGAGCTGCAGACGCTGGTGCGCGGCGTGCTGGCGCCGCAGTATCTGCTGGATTACCTGCGCTACTTTGTGCTGTTTGAAGACGATGGCCAGCTGGTCAAAAAGATTGCGGGCTACCACCAGTTTCATGCGGTGCGCGCCGCCATTGCCCAGGTGGTGGCCGCAGCCACGCCGGGCAGCGGTGCAGACCCGGCCATCAAAGGTAAAGGTGGCGTGGTGTGGCACACGCAGGGCAGCGGCAAGAGCATCACCATGACCTGCTTTGCCGCCCGCTTGATGCAAGAGCCCGCGCTGCAGAACCCGACCATCGTGGTCATCACCGACCGCAATGATCTGGACGGCCAGCTGCTGGGCGTGTTTGGCCTGGCGCAAGACCTGCTGCGCGAGCAGCCCGTGCAGGCCCGCACCCGGCAGGAGCTGCGCACGCTGCTGGCCAACCGGCCCTCGGGCGGCATTGTGTTTGCCACCATCCAGAAGTTCATGCCCGGCGAGGATGAAGACAGCTACCCCATGCTGTCGGACCGCCACAACATCGTGGTGATTGCCGACGAGGCGCACCGCACGCAGTACGGGTTTGAGGCGCGGCTGAAGGTGCAAAAGACACATGGCAGGGAAAATTTCAAGCCAAATCAGGCCCTAGCGCTTGATACACAAGCGCTACCAGCTACTAATACAGTAGCAAACCCCATCACCACAGGCAGCGGCACCGCACCCGCACACCGCGCCGAGTTTGCGCCGCCCACCTACCGGGTTGGCACCGAGACGAACACGGTGGAGCCCACCCGGGAACACTACCAGGTGGGTTACGCCCAGCACCTGCGCGATGCACTGCCCAACGCCACCTTTGTCGCCTTTACTGGCACACCCGTGAGCGGCACCGACCGCGACACGCGCGCGGTGTTTGGCGACTACATCCACGTGTATGACATGCAGCAGGCCAAGGAAGACGGCGCCACCGTGGCCATCTACTACGAAAGCCGTATGGTCAAGCTGGGCCTGAAGGCCGACGAGCTGCCCAGCATCGACGCCGAAGTGGACGAGCTGGCCGAAGACGAAGAAGAAAGCGTGCAGTCGCGCCTGAAAAGCCGGTGGGCCGCGCTGGAGCAAGTGGTGGGCGCAGAGCCCCGCGTTGCCCGCGTGGCGCAAGACCTGGTGGCGCATTTTGAAGAGCGCAACACCGCCCAGAACGGCAAGGCCATGGTGGTGGCCATGAGCCGCGACATCTGCGCGCACCTGTACAACGAGATCGTGCGCCTGCGCCCCGAGTGGCACAACGCTGACCCCGAGCTGGGCGCCATCAAGATCGTGATGACCGGCAGCGCCAGCGACAAAGCCCTGCTGCGCCCGCACATCTACAGCGCGCAGGTGAAAAAGCGGCTGGAAAAACGCTTCAAAGACCCGTTTGATCCGCTGCGCATCGTGATCGTGCGCGACATGTGGCTGACCGGCTTTGACGCGCCCTGCGTGCACACGCTGTATGTGGACAAGCCCATGAAGGGCCACAACCTGATGCAGGCGATTGCCCGCGTGAACCGCGTGTTCAAGGACAAGCAAGGCGGCCTGGTGGTGGACTACATCGGCATCGGCAACGAGCTCAAAGCCGCCATGAAGGAATACACCGCCGCCCAAGGCCGGGGCCGCCCCACGGTGGATGCGCACGAGGCCTTCAGCGTGGTGCTGGAAAAGCTCGATGTGCTGCGCGCCCTGCTGCACGGGTTTGACTACAGTGGCTTTCTGACGGGCGGCCACCGCGTGCTGGCGGGCGCAGCCAACCACGTGCTGGGCCTGCCGCGCCAGACCGGGCAAGACGGCAAGAAGCGATTTGCCGACACGGCCTTGGCGATGAGCCAGGCTTTTACGCTGAGCTGCACGCTGGACGAGGCCAAGGCGGTGCGCGAGGAGGTGGCATTCATGCAGGCGGTGAAGGTGATATTGACCAAACGCGACATCACCGCCAAACAGCGCACCGACGAACAGCGCGAGCTGGCGGTGCGCCAGATCATCAGCCAGGCGGTGGTGTCTGAAAGCGTGGTGGATATTTTTGACGCCGTGGGGCTGGAGAAGCCCAACATCGGCCTGCTGGACGAAGGCTTTCTGGCCCAGGTGCGGGCGCTGCCCGAGCGCAACCTGGCGGTGGAGCTGCTGGAGCGCCTGCTGGAGGGCGAGATCAAAAGCCGCTTTGCCAGCAACGTGGTGCAGAGCAAGAAATTCTCGGAGCTGCTGGGTGGGGTGATCGTGCGCTACCAGAACCGCAGCATTGAAACCGCCCAGGTGATGGAAGAACTGCTGGACATGGCCCGCAAGTTCCGTGAGGCGCATGGCCTGGCCGACAAGCTGGGGCTGAGCGAAGACGAGGTGCGCTTTTACACCGCGCTGGCCGAGAACGAATCTGCCGTGCGCACGCTGAGCGACGACACGCTGAAAAAAATCGCCCACGAACTGACCGACAACCTGCGCAAGAACCTGACCGTGGACTGGACCGAGCGCGAGAGCGTGCAAGCCAAGCTGCGCCTCATGGTCAAACGCATCCTGCGCAAGTACAAATACCCGCCCGACCTGGAAGCGGCAGCGGTGGAACTGGTGCTTCAGCAGGCACAGGCGCTGGGTGATGCGTGGAGCGAGTTGGCTGCAGCCTGATGGAAGTTTCCCAATGGGCGTCTGGCACGGAGCCCCGTTGAATCCAGAGGCGCTCCCCTGCAATAGGACGCACAGCTCAGCAGTTCAGTCAGTGCGACCGATCACCCCTTTGAACTTTGTGTGCCTTTGTTTGTGTCTTGGGGCTTGGAGCCTGCAAGAGCAGGGTCCGGGGCCTCACCAGCCTCTTCGGTATTGACCGCCGTACCCGCTGCCGCGCCGCCCAGCGCACCCGCAATGCCGCCCAAGGTGCCTCCGACGACCACGCCGACCGGACCAGCGACTGCAACGCCCACGGCCGCACCGGCAGCCGCGCCCGCCATCATGCCGCCGCCCACCAGCACGGAATGGGCCTCGCGCTCTGCGTCTTCGGGCTCCAGGGCGGTCTGGGCGCCAGGTCGTGGGTCTTGCGACGGGATGCCGTAGCCGGGGCGGGCTTGGTCGGCCAGGTCTTCATCCACCGGTGGGGTGGCCGGATAAGGGAGTGTGGATGGATGCATGTGCGTCTCCTGGAAGGGGGTGACAAAACAAAACGGTTTCATCTCCCTCTCTTTTAGGGTCCACTCAGCGCCGTGTGCGCCATCCTGCAGACCGTGAGGCTGTCGGACAATGCCCGGTGCCCCCGGCAGATGCGCACTTTCTCAAGTCAATACGCTAGTTCCCCACCTAAGATCAGCCTATGTCGGCATCCCCTTCCATCCTTCCCTTTGCCCCACAGCCCTCCGCCAGCGCACTGGCGCAGGCGCTGGGGATTCCCGTTTTTTCCCCGCACTGGCACATGCCACAGTACCCCGACGGAGCCGTGGGGCCGTGGCAGATGAAGCGCACTGGGGTGGGGCTGGACCGTGGTTACCACAGCGGCCCGTGTGTCACCTCGGGCTCGACAGTGCTGATGCGCCAGAGCGCTGCGGGCGGGTGGGAAACCTGGATGTCGCTGTCGCCGATGGAAGTGGAAAGCCAGGAACTGGCCTGCCGCCATGCGCGGGGCCACACGGTCGTGATGGGCCTGGGCATGGGCTGGGTGGCGGCCAATATCGCGCTGCAGCCCACGGTGGAGCGCGTGACCGTGGTGGAGCGGGATGGGGATGTGCTGGAGCTGTTTGGCCGTTGCCGCGTGCTGGAGGGGCTGCCGGAGTCTGCAGCGCGCAAGGTAGAGCTGGTGCAGGCCGACGCGCTGCAATGGCAACCCCAGGGCGCGCCCGTTGACTTTCTGTACGCAGACATCTGGCTGTACCTGGCGGAGCCACAAACCCTGGCGGAGGTGCAGCGCATGCAGGCCAACGTGCACGCTGACCAGGTGTACTTCTGGGGGCAAGAACTGGTGTTGGGTGCCATGGCCAGCGCACAGGCGGCGCCTGGTACGCCCGCATGGACCGACGCGGTGGACCATGCCGTGCGCGAGACAGGTTTGCCGCTGCTGGCGCAGGCAGACGAAGGGTATGCCAACCTCATTGCGCGGGTGTTGCAGCTGCGCCAAGGCGGCCGACCTACCGCCGGTTGACCGGCTGGCAGCCCAGCCAAGGGCCTCGGGCTTTTGCGTTATTTGGTGAGCCACTTGCGCTGCGCGCGCGGCTGTACGGTGATGTCGACGCTCTGGTGCACGGCTGGCTGGCCGCTAGCGGCGTCGGTTTCCACCACGTCTTCCAAAGCGATGTCCTTGACCTCTGAATGGGTCGTTTCTTCCAGGTCGGCCAGGATGGCGCTGACCTTGCGTTCAGCCTCAGCGACCTTGGATTGTGGCAACGGCGAAGTGCGCATCATGGGCGGCTCCTGTGAGATAGACCCATTCTGGCCACGGAGCACGCTCTGTGCGTGTCATCCTTTGCCGACGGCCGGGTGTCAGCGTGACAGCCATCCCGGAGGTCTGGACGTGCCCAGGCGGTGCGCGATTTCAGGCCGCCTGAGGCGCTGCGCGGTCGGCGCCAGAGGGCCGACCAGCAGTCATCGCACTGCCCATGGACGCCGCCACGATGCAGCCAATGGCCAGCCACTGGATGGCGCTCAGGTGCTCGCCCAGCAGCATCAAGGCCAGCACGGCAGCCACCGCGGGCTCCATGCTGATCATGATGCCGAAGGCCTCCTTGGGCAGGCGCTTCAAGGCCATCATCTCCAGCGAGATCGGAAGGGCGCTGGACACCGCCGCCACCGCCAAGCCGATGAGCAGCACAGTGGGTGACAACAGCGCAGCGCCCGCATGTACCACGCCCACCGGCACCACCACCAGCGCCGCCACCAGGAGGCCCAGCGACACCGTGTGCCCGGCGTGCAGGTGCCCGGCGCGCTTGCCGAACACGATGTACAGCGCCCAGAACACCGCCGCGCCCAGGGCATACAAAACTCCCACGGGGTCCAGCGTGCTGCCGTTCAAACCCAGCGGCAGCAGCATGCCCAACCCGGCCATGGCCAGCGCCACCCACACAAAATCCACGGCGCGCCGCGAAGACCAGATCGCCACCGCCAGCGGCCCTGAGAACTCGATGGCCACCGCCAGCCCAAACGGCAGGGTGCGCAGCGACATGTAGAACATAAGGTTCATGCCCCCCAGCGCCGCGCCGTACAACATGACGGCACGCGCATCGGCCCGCGACAGATGCCAGCGCCACGGCCGCCACAGCAACAGCACCAGCAACGCCGAAAAGCCCACGCGCACGGCGGTGGTGCCCTGCGCCCCCACCACCGGAAACAGCCAGTGCTTGGCCCAGGAGGTACCAATGCCCAACGCGGTGACGGAGCCCAGGACGGCCAGAAAGGGGAAAAAACGGTGCAGAAGGGAAGCGCTCATGGGTTGAAAATATAGTGTGACCCCTGCGTGCTTTTTGCTCGATTTTCAGGGCCTGCGTGCAACTTTCGCTCACCACCACGAGGCGCCCCATGCCCGCCACCCCAGCACTCGACCGCTTTGATATCGCCATCCTGGACATCCTGCAGACCGACAACACCACACCCCAGCGCGTGATTGCGCAGGCGGTCAACCTGTCGGCACCCGCTGTGCAGCGACGCATCCAGCGGCTGAAAGACAGCGGCGTGATCCGCGCCAACGTGGCGGTGCTGGACCCTGTGAAAGTGGGCAAACCGCTGACCATCGTGCTGGAAGTGCACCTCGAAAACGAGCGTCCCGACCGCACCGCTGCCCTGCGCGCGCGCATTGCCGCCGAAGACGCGGTGCAGCAGTGCTACAGCGTGACGGGCGAGGCGGACTATCTGCTGGTGGTGAACGTGGCGTCGATGGCCGACTACGAGGGGCTGACGCAGCGGCTGTTTGAGGGGGATGACAACATCAAGCGGTTCAGAACGTCGGTCGCACTGGCCAGCCTGAAGACCGGGCTGCGTGTGCCGCTGGACCACGCGCTTCCAACTGCCTGACTACAGCCCCAACGCCCTGCGCAACTGCGCGCCCGTGAGGCGCTGGCGCGGGCCGCCCAGCAGCTCGCACATGCGCGCATTCAGCGGCGCCTCCATGCCCTGCTGAGCCGCCAGCCTCACCACATCACCGCTGAGTGCATCAATCTCGGTCACACGCCCGGCTTCCAGGTCGTCCCACATCGATGAGCGCGCCTTGGCGTCGATCTGCAGCATGCGTTTTGCCAGCCGGGTGAAGAGCCAGTTGGGCAGGCGCAGCACATGGGGCAGCAGCGTGGGCGACACGGCGGTGACCTGGGCGGGTGCGATGCCTGCGCGCGCCATCACACGCAGCGCCTCAGTTTGCAGGGCAGCAAAGACGCGGCGGCAGTCGCGGTCGAGCAGCTCTTGCCGCAGAGGCAGGTCGGACAGCGCATTGACCGGGTTGTTGAGGTTGAGCAGCAGCTTGCCCCACTGCACCGCACGGATGTCGGCAGGCAACACGGTGGCCAGGCCTGCAGCGTTGAAGACCGGCGCGATGCGTTCGGTGACGGCATCACGCTGCAATTGCAAATGGCCCGCTGTAGCACGGTGCACCTGGGCGCCGCGCAGCACCACGTTGTAAGGCACCATGCCCGCCAGAACACTCAGGCCCGGCGCCCGGGCTGTGACGCGGGCCACGTTGTCCACGCCGTTTTGCAGCGAGATGACGGGCGTTCCCGGCGCACAGGCGTCGGCCAGTTCGCGCGCAGCGGATTCGGTGGCGCCGCTTTTGACGCACAGCAGGATGATGCTGTCCGGGCCCGGCGCCGCGTCGGCCAGTGTGTGTGCCAGTTGCAGCGCAGACACGGGCACGGTGCGGTCAAAGCCATCCAGGTCCGTGACTTTGAGGCCGTGCAACGCGATGGGCTCCAGCGCATGCGGACGGCCCACCAGGCAGACCGGCTGGCCGTGCGCGGCCATGCGCCCACCCACATAACAACCAATGGCGCCTGCGCCGAGAACGATGAAGTGCATGCGGATGCTTTCTGGATCAACGGAAGACGGTGCCCCGCGATGGATGCGGCGCCTGCGCATTGTGCGGCGACACGCCCACAGGGCCTGGCGCAGAGGCGACGGTATCTGCAGACATCTGCAGCCTGCATATTTTGAGCTTTTTTGGCCCCTGGCGCTTATTCATCAAGCGCCAACAGCTATCAAAATAGAAGCACTATCAGCAAACAGCACCTGCGCCCAACGGGCCTTCCACCAGCAGCCCTCAGCCAAACCGCACCGTCACCAGCAGCCCCCCCAGACGCGGCGAAGCGCTGAGGTGCACCGTGGCGCCATGGCCTTGCGCAATGGCCTGCACGATGGCCAGGCCCAGGCCGCTGCCCGGGGCGCCTTCCGAGGTTTCGCGCACAAAACGCTGCATCACGCGCTCGCGGTGCTCGGGGGCGATGCCGGGGCCGCTGTCTTCCACCGTGAGCACGGCAGCATCACCCTCGCGGCGCACCTGCAGGTCCACCCGGCCGCCGGGCGGGGTGTACTTGATGGCGTTGTCCAGCAGATTGCGCGCCAGCATGCGCAGGGCTTCCGCATCACCACGCACGGTCACGGGCACGTTGGCGGCGTCGGAGTGAAGCAGGCCTACATCCATGCTGCGCGCCTGCGCGGCGGGGGCCACGTCGGCCAGGGCCAGCTGCGCCACGGCGTGCAGGTCCACGGGTTCGGTGGTGGCGGTGCTGGCCTCTTGCCGGGCCAGGGTGAGCAATTGCTCCACCAGGCGCGTGGCGCGGTCGATGCCAGCCGACAGGCGTTCGATGGCGACGGCACGCGCAGCATCATCGCCCGCGCGCTGCAGGCCCTGCAGCTGCAGGCGCAGCGCGGCCAGGGGCGAGCGCAGTTCGTGCGCGGCATCGGCCACAAAATGCTCCTGCGCGTCAAAGGCGCGCTGCACGCGCTCGAACAGCAGGTTGAGCTCACTGACCAGCGGCTGCACTTCGTCGGGCAGCTGCGCGTCGCTTACGGGCGAGAGGTCATCCGCTTGGCGCTGCGCCAGCTGGCGTCGCACGCGCTCCACCGGGGCCAGCGACCGGCTCACACCCCACCACACGGCCAGCACCAGCAGCGGCGCCATGATGGCCAGCGGCGCCAGCGTGCGCAGCGCCAGGCTGCGGGCCATGTCGCGCCGCGCGGCCATGTTCTGCGCCACTTGGATCACCTGCGAACGCGTCTGCATCGAAAACACCCGGTAGGTGCCGCCGCGCGCCTGCACGTTGGCAAAGCCCAGCACGGCGATCTGCGGCAGGGCCGCGCCCACGGCGGATTCAAAAATGCGCAGGCCTTCGTTGGTCCACACCTGCACGATGAATTCGTGGTTTTCGTCCTCGGGGTCCAGGCCCGGGCCCAGCCCTTGCGCATCCACCGGCAGGCCCGAGCGCAAGGCCAGTGCGGTTTGCTGCATGTGGTAGTCGAACAGCGCATCCGCCTCGTCCAGCGCACCCCGGTAGGCCAGTGCACCCTGCACTGCGCCGGCCAGCACGATGGCGGCCAGCAGGAACACCAGCAGACGCATGCGCAGCGAGCGCGGGAGCAGGCCCTGCAAGGGGTAAAAAAATTGGTTCATCTACATCTTCGGCACGAGGTAGCCCACCCCGCGCACGTTCAGCACCAGCTCGGGCCCCAGCTTCTTGCGCAGGCCGTGGATATAGACCTCCACCGCGTTGCTGCTCACCTCGTCGCCCCAGCCGTAGAGTTTGTCTTCCAGCTGCTGGCGCGACAGCACCATGCCGGGCCGTGCGATCAGCGGCTCCAGCACCGCCCATTCGCGCGCCGACAGCACGACAGGAACTCCATTCACCGTGGCCTCGCGCGTGGCGGGGTTGATGCACACACCCTTGTGTTCATACACCGGTTCGGCCCGGCCTGCAGCGCGGCGCAACAGGGCGCGGATGCGGGCGAGCAGTTCATCAAGGTCGTAAGGCTTGAGCACGTAGTCGTCCGCCCCCGCGTCGAGCCCCTCGATGCGCTGGGCCACGGCATCACGTGCGGTGGCCACCAGCACCGGGGTGCGGTTCTTGCGCGCCCGCAGGTCGCGCAGCACGGCCAGGCCGTCGCGCTTGGGAAGACCCAGGTCCAGCAGCACGAGGTCATAGGGCTGGGTGCGCAATGCCGTGTCGGCGGCGTCGCCGTCACGCGCCCAGTCCACGGCGTAGTGTTCGGCGCGCAGCAGGTCTTGCACGGCTTCGCCGATCATGGGGTCGTCTTCAACTAGCAAGAGGCGCATGGTGGGCAAGCATAGCCAATGAAATCAATCGGGCCACCGAAGTGGCCCGTGCAGGCATCGCATCACAGCGGACCACAAAGCTCAGCGCAGCGGTTCTGGCTAGGAGGCTGTCGGACTTGGAGCGTCGAAGCGAAAATTGGCCCCAGCGAGGACAGTTTTTGCCGGATTTGCAGCCCCATAGCTCGGCTATGGGGCAAAAAGACGGTGAAAAATGGACCGCTGTGGCCAATTTGCAGCCTACGATTTCCAAGTCCGACAGCCTCCTACGCGTTTCGTCGCAGACAGTACCGAAAGTACGGCAAGACGGAACAACGACGCCAGGATAGCCTTTGGGGCCGCTTAGCCCAAACGCACTGGCACAAAAATCTTGTTGCCATCGCGCTCGATCAGCAACGCCACCGACTTGCCCGCTGTGGCCTTGGCCATTGCCGCGCGCACCTGCTCGATGTTCTTGGCGGGCGCGCCGTTGATGGCCAGCAGCACATCGCCCGGCTGCACACCGGCCGCCGCAGCGGGGCCGCGCGCCTGTTCGATCACCAGGCCCTCCGCCACGCCTACCTCGCGGCGCTCCTCGGGGTCCAGCGGGCGCAGCGACAGGCCCAGCTGCCCCTTGCCCACGGCATCGTCGTTGCGCGCCTGCTTGGCCGCCTTGTCGCTGGCGTCGCCCAGCGTGGCGGTCAGCTCCAAGGGCTTGCTCTGGCGCCACACCGACAGCTTGGCCTGCTGCCCCGGCTGCGCCTGGCCCACCCAGGCGGGCAGGTCGCCCGAGGCCACGATGGGCTGGCCGTTCACCTGGCGAATCACGTCGCCCGCCTGCAGGCCTGCCTTCTCGGCCGGGCTGCCCTTGCTGACGCTGGCGACCAACGCGCCCTCGGGCTTGTCCAGCTGGAAGGATTCAGCAAACGCCTGATTCACCTCCTGCACGGCCACGCCCAGCTGGGCGTGGCGCACCTTGCCGGTGGCCACAATCTGGTCCTTGATCTTGGCGGCCAGCTCGATGGGGATGGAGAACGACACGCCCTGGTAGCCGCCCGAGCGGCTGTAGATCTGCGAGTTGATGCCCACCACCTCGCCGCGCGCGTTGAACAACGGCCCGCCCGAGTTGCCGGGGTTCACCGCCACATCGGTCTGGATGAAGGGCACCAGGCTGTCGTCGGGCAGCGAGCGGCCCTTGGCGCTGACCACGCCCGCCGTCACGCTGTTTTCAAAGCCAAAGGGCGAGCCGATGGCCAGCACCCATTCGCCCACCTGCAGGTCGCGCGTGCTGCCCAGGCGCACGGTGGGCAGATCCTTGGCATCGATCTTGAGCACGGCCACGTCGGTCTTGGGGTCGGCGCCCAGCACCTTGGCGCGGAACTCGCGCCGGTCAGTGAGCTTGACGACCACTTCGCTCGCGCCCTTGACCACGTGGGCATTGGTCAGCACCAGGCCATCAGGGCTGACGATGAAGCCCGAGCCCTGGCCATGGGTGGGTACGTTGGGCTGGCCTTGCGGGCCCGCGCCGGGGAAGCCGAACTGGCGAAAGAATTCGTAAAACGGATCGTTTGGGTCGATCTGCGGGCCACGGCCCTGGCGGGCAGCGGGTTGCTCGTCATCGTCGTCATCGTTGGCCATCGCCGTCTTGGTGCTGCCCGTGACGCTGATGTTGACCACGGCCGGGCCGTTCTGCGCGGTGATCTGGGCAAAGCTGGGCAGCGCACCGCCCGGGGCCATGGCCGTCTGCGCCACGATGGGCGTGGAGGGTGTGACCGCGCGGGCCTGGTGCCCGCTGATGAGGCCGGCGCCGGTGGCGCCCACAGCGCCCGCGGCCACCAGGGCCAGGATCAGGCGGCGGGGAGTGGATGCAAGCGTGTTGTTCATGGTGTCTGCCTTTTCAATCAGGGTTGCGATGGAAGGCAGTGTGGGCACGGACACTTAGACGAAACTTAGGCGGAGTCGGTAAGCCATGAACCCGCGGGTATCGGTGCCCCATCCCGGTTTTCTTACGTTTGATAGACGCCCCAGACCTTCAACATCGACGCAGCCCCAGGCTAGTGCCACCGAGCAAGGGCCGCCCCGCCGCACGGGTGGCGTCCCCTGCCCGCATCGCACAGCGATGCGAGAGCGGGGGGAAGGCGCGAAGCGACTCAGGGGGTGTTCTCTGCTTCACAGGAACATGCCGCCCGACGCCTCGATGCGCTGCGCATTCACCCAGCGCGTAGCCGGTTGCAGCAGCGAAGCGACCAGCGGGCCGATGTCGTCCGACACACCCACACGGCCCAGAGCCGTCTGCGCGGCCACAAAGGCGTTGAGCTGGGCGTTGTCGCGCACCGCGCCGCCGCCAAAGTCAGTCTCGATGGCGCCCGGGGCCACCACGTTCACGGTGATGCCACGCGGGCCGAGTTCTTTGGCCAGGTAGCGGCTCAGCACCTCGATAGCGCCCTTCATGGCCGCGTAGGCGGCGTAGCCGGGCAAGGCGAAGCGGGCCAGACCCGACGACAGGTTCAGGATGCGGCCGCCATCGTTCATCAGCGGCAGCAGGCGCTGCGTGAGGAAGAACACGCCCTTCAGGTGCACGTTGACCAGCGCATCGAACTGCGCTTCGGTGGTTTCGGTGATGGGCGCATGCACGCCCATGCCCGCGTTGTTGACCAGAAAGTCAAACCGCTCGCGCTGCCAGTGGCTGCGCAGGGTTTGCTGCAGCTGCGCAGCGAAGACTTCGAAGCTGGCTACATCGCCCACATCCAGTGGCAAAGCCACAGCACGGCGGCCCAGCTTTTCGATGTCGGCCACCACAGCCTGGGCTTCGGCGGCCTGATGGCGGTAGGTCAGCACCACGTCGATGCCGCTGTGTGCAGCGGCCAGCGCTGCGCTACGGCCCAGGCCGCGGCTGCCGCCGGTGATCAAAACGACGGGGGTGGGGGCTGAAGAAAGGGATGAAGCGCTTGTCATGGCAGGGTCCTTTGCAGTGTCTGAAGCCCGGTCACACCGCGTGACCGGGGCTGGGGACGAACTTTATTGGGGTGCCAATCAAAGATAAACCATGCAAAATATGATTCATTGTCCATTCATTAAGAACAATGAACCCTTTAGACCGCATGCAGATCTTTGCCCGTGTGGCCGAGCTGAGCAGCTTTACCCAGGCTGCGCAGGTGCTGGGCCTGCCCAAGGCCAGCGCCTCTCTGGCCGTGCAGCAGCTGGAGGCCCACCTGGGCACGCGCCTGCTGCACCGCACCACGCGGCGCGTGCAGCTGACGCAAGACGGGCAGGCCTTCTACGAGCGCTGCAAGGATCTGCTGGATGACGTGGACGAGTTGCAGGCCATGTTTCAGCAGCCCGATGGCGCGGCGCTGCGCGGGCGCGTGCGCATTGACATGTCCACCGGCATTGCCCGCCAGCTGGTGCTGCCTGCGCTGCCCGATCTGCTGGCCCGCCACCCGCTGCTGGAGGTGGAGCTGAGCAGCACCGACCGCCGCGTGGACCTGGTGCGCGAGGGTTTTGACTGCGTGATCCGCGTGGGCCCGGTGGCAGAACCCGGGCTGGTGGCCCGCCCCCTGGGCCTGGTGCGCGTGGCCAGCTGCGCCAGCCCGGGCTACCTGGCGCGCAAGGGCACACCCCAATCACTGGCCGACCTGGCGCAGCATGACCTGGTGCACTACGTGAGCACGCTGGGCACCAAGTCCGCCGGATTTGAAACGATGGGCGACGACGGCAGCCCGCAGTTTCACCCCATGGCTGGGCGTGTCACCGTCAACAGCGCCGAGGCCTACCTGGGCGCCTGCGCAGCAGGGCTGGGCCTGATCCAGGCGCCTTTGCTGGGCGTGCGCGAGCTGATCGACCGGGGACTGCTGGTGGAGGTGCTACCGCACCACCCTGCCCCGCCCATGCCGGTGACGCTGATCTACCCCCACCGGCGCCACCTGCCCCAGCGCGTGCGGGTGGTGATGGACTGGCTGGCCGCCGTGGTGCAGGCGCATCTGCAGAGCGAGGCCCATGGCGCACCTGCCGCCGCATGAAGGTTTCGCGCGGCGCTTCGACTACGCGCAGTCAATGGTTTCCAGTGGATTGAGACCGAATCAACAGCTATTAATTGAATAGCTACTAGCGCTTACTGGATAAGCGCCAGAGGCCAAAATCACTTAAAAATCACATGAACAATGTCATCGCAACCCTCACCAAGTCCCGCCCAGCCTCACCCGGTGAAGCGGTACACGATGGCCCCCTGCACCACGTCGCCCGGCGCCAGCCAACGCACCGGAAACCCGGGCTGGTTGGGCGCATCGGGATACTCCATGGGCTCCAGGCAGATGCCGTCGCCCGGCTGCCATAGCCAGACGCCCTGCTCTGCGCCCCGCCCCAGGTCGCGCACCGGATCAGCCTTGAGGCCGTGGCCTGCGTAAACCTGCACCCCGGGCGCGGTACTCCATACCTCCATGGTGCGACCAGTGAGGGGCTCGCTCAGCAGCGCCGCAAAACGCAGGCCTTGCGAGGGCGTGATCGGTGACACCGGTGGCGTCCGCACCGCGCCCTCTTCGTCCAACACATGGTCATCCAGCACCAGGTAGTGGTCCAGCCCACCCGCCAGCGACAGCTGTTCGCTGGGCTCCGCCACGGCGGCACCAACGCTGCGGGCTTGGCGAAGGTCGAAAGGCGTGGCATCTACAGGCTGCACCAACCCGCTAGGACACACATCGGCCGCCAGCGGTACATAGCGGCTGGCGGGCACTTGCAGGGTGTGGCCGTGGGTGCTGCCAGCGCCCGCCAGGTTGAAGAACGCATGCCCGGTGATGTTGAGCAGCGTAGGGGCGTCCAGCGCCTCGCCCGTCCACGCCATGTGCAGCGCGTTGTCGGCCGTGATGTTCAGGCGCAGCTGCAGGCGGAGCGTGCCGGGCACGCCGTCGTCCTCGGTGCGAAAGGTGTGGCTCAGGGTGAGCGCATCGGCCTGCACGTCATCCACCGCAAACACCTGAAAGCGGCTGCCCTTGGGCCCGCCATGGTGGTGGTGGGGGCCGCTGTTGGTGGGCAGCTGCCGCTGTGCGCCATCGGGCAGAGTCAACAAACCGCTGCGCAACCGCCCGGCCCAGCGGCCTATGAGGGCGCCCATGGAGAGTTGCCCGTCCAGGTAGCCCTGCAGGCTGTCGTAGCCCAGCGCCACATCAACGAGGCCGCCCTGCCCGTCGGGCACCGCCACCTGTACCAGCCGTGCGCCGTAGTTGCTGACGGCCACCTGCAGGCCACCAGCACCGCGCAGGGTGAAGAGGTCAGTCGGTTGGCCGTGAAGCTCTTGCTGAAACGCTTTGCGTGAAAGGGAATAGGCCATGGCTGCGAGTCTATTTGGTTGCGGACGCAGCGGGCGCGTCGCGCGTGACCAGCCAGATGCCCCCGCACACCAGCACCAGGGCCAGCAGGTTCTTCCACTCCAGCAGCGCCTCGCCCAGGAACAGTGCTGACAGCGCCGCGCCGAAGATCGGCACCGTGAAGTTGAACACCGTGACCTGGCTCACGCGGTTGTGCTTAAGCAGAATGCTCCACAGCGAAAACGCGGCCGACGACAGCAGCGCCAGGTACACCAGCAGCACGGTGGTGCCCCAGGTAAAGCCCGTGAGCGAGCCGCCCAGGCCCCAGCCAATGGCCAGCAACGCCACGCCGCCAAGCCCCAGTTGCCAGCCCGTCATCACCACCGAGTCCATGCGCTGCGACACCTGCTTGCCGTAGATGCTCGCAGCGGCCAGCACGAAGGCGGCGATCACCACAAAACCTTCGCCCAGCAGCGTGAAGTCCATGTCCAGCGTGCCGCGCCCCAGGTTGACCACCATCACCCCCGCAAACCCCACCACGCAGCCCCACAGCTTGGCGTGGCTCAGGCGGTCGTTGTGATAGACCCAGTGCGCCAGCAGCACGCTGAAGAACGTGCCGGTGGCATTCATGATGGAGCCCTTGACCCCCGTGGTGTGCGCCAGGCCCACGTAGAAGAACACGTATTGCAGCGTGGTCTGCGCCAGGCCCAGCACCACCAGCTGGCGCCCGGCCCCGGGCTCCAGCCCCCAGATGGCCTTGCGCGTGGCCACAGCCCAGGCCAGCAGGATCAGCCCCGCGCCCAGAAAGCGCCAGCCTGCAAACACCAACTGCGTGGAAATGTCATTGCGGGCGATGCCAAACCAGGCGTAGCCGGTCTTGATAGCGGGGTAGGAGCTGCCCCAGAGCAGGCAACACAGCAGCGCCAGCGCCACCACGACCTTGCGGTCGGAAAATCGGGTGTGACCCATGAGAAACGGTCTTTCAAGGACAACAGCCCTTGCAGGCAAGGGCTGTTGAAGAGGGAACACAAAGGGCCGGGGCCCGGCGGAGTTCAGGTGACGGGTGCGGGGTTGAACAGCACCAGCGCGTTGTGCAGCTTCCACTGCTCCGCCCAGGTCTTCTTGCGGCCACTCGCCACGTCGAGCAGCAGGTGGAACATCTCCCAGCCCAGGTCTTCGATGGTGGCCTCGCCGTCGGCAATCTTGCCCGCGTTGATGTCCATCAGGTCGTGCCAGCGGCGCGCCAGGTCGCTGCGCGTGGCCACCTTGACCACGGGGCACTCGGCCAGGCCATAGGGCGTGCCACGGCCGGTGGTGAACACATGCAGGTTCATACCCGCAGCCAGCTGCAGCGTGCCGCAGATGAAGTCGCTGGCGGGCGTGGCGGCGTACACCAGGCCGCGCTGGTCGCGGCGCAGCTTCTCGCCCGGGGCCAGCACGTGCGCAATGGGCGCGGTGCCGCTCTTGATGATGGAGCCCATGGCTTTTTCAGCGATGTTCGACAGTCCGCCCGCCTTGTTGCCCGGCGTGGTGTTGGCGGCTCGGTCCACGCGGCCTCGGTCAAGATACTGGTCGTACCAGCCGAGTTCTCGCACGATGGCTTGCGCGACTTCAGGCGTGGCGGCGCGGCTGGTGAGCTGCTCCACGGCGTCGCGCACCTCGGTGTTCTCGCTGAACATCACGGTGGCACCCGCGCGCACCAGCAGGTCGGCGCAAAAGCCCACGGCCGGGTTGGCGGTGACGCCTGAGAACGCATCGCTGCCGCCGCACTGCACGCCCAGCACCAGTTCGCTGGCCGGGATGGTCTCGCGTCGGCGGGCGTTCAGCCGTTCGAGGTGGGGCCGCGCGCTTTGCACGATGTGGTCGAGCATGGACATGAAGCCCACATGTTCGTCGGCCTGCAGGCACACCGTCTCGGGGCCCAGGGCTGCATCACGCTCGTCGGTGATGGGGAAGCTGCCCGGGGGCAGCAGGCGGTCGGGCTGGAGTTTTTCGCAGCCCAGGCTGACCACCATGACCTCGCCCCCAAAGTTGGGGTTGAGGCTGATGTTGCGCAGGGTGCGGATGGGGATGATGGCGTCGGGTGCATCAATGGCCACGCCGCAGCCGTAGGTGTGCTCCAGGCCGATCACGTCGTCAACCTGCGGATACAACGGCAGCAGTTCGTCCTTGATGCGGCGCACCGCCAGGCCCACCACACCCGCCACGCACTGCACGGTGGTGGTGATGGCCAGGATGTTGCGCGTGCCCACCGAGCCATCGGCATTGCGGTAGCCCTCGAAGGTGTAGCCGGTCAAAGGCTCCAGCACCGGAGGCTTCACCGTGGCCATGGGCAGGCCTTCGAGCGCGCGGGCCGAGGGCATCTGCAGCAGGCGCTCGTGCACCCAGCTTCCCGCCGGGATGGCCTTGAGCGCATAGCCGATGGGTACGTTGTAGCGGCGCACCACATCGCCCTCGGCCATGTCCTGCAGCGCCACCTTGTGGCCCTGGGGCACCTTGTCACGCAATGTGATGCCTGCGCCTGGCACGCCGGGCGGCAGCACCGTGCCGGCAGGAAGGCCGCCGTCGTTGGCAACGATGGCCACGTTGTCGTCCGCATGCATGCGGATGGTGAGGGCGGGTCGGTTCAGGTCGTTCACTTCAATTCCACTTCTGGGTTCTGCACCGCCAGCGTGGGCTGGCGGCGCGCACTCATCCGCCCGATTTCAGCACCAGGTCCGGCAGCCACATCGAGAACTGGGGCACATAGGTCACGAGCATCAGCGCGACGATGAGCGCGCTGTAGAACGGCCAGATGGTCTTCATCACTTCACCCACGCTGATACCCCCGATGGTGCACCCAATGAACTGCGTGGTGCCCACCGGCGGTGTGTTCAGCCCGAGCGCGCAGTTGATCAAAATCACGATGCCGAACTGCTCCGTGCTCATGCCGAACTGCTGGCAGATGGGCAGAAAGATCGGCGTACAGATCAGGATGGTGGCAGCCATGTCCAGGAACGTACCCAGGATGAAAAGGATGATGTTCACGCACAGGAAGATCACCCACGGCGAGGTGCTCATGGACTTGAGGGCGTCACCCGTGAGTTCAGCCACGCCATACAGGCCGATGAGGTAGCCGAACATCGACGAGATGCCGATCAGCAGCAGCACGGTGCCCGTGGTCTTGACCGCCTTGGAGGCGGCCTTGAGAAACTGCTCGCGGGTAAGTTTCTTGTAGACGAACACCGACAGCAGCAACGCCCAGATCACCGCCACCGAGGCGGACTCCGTGGCCGTGAACGCCCCCGACAAGATGCCCGCAATGATGATGACCACCACCGCCAGCCCGGGAACCGATGCCCGGAACGAGATCCACACGATCTCCCAGCCGGGGAACGTGCCCGCAGGGTAGCCGCGCTTGACGGCCACGAGGTAGGCAGCCAGCAGGTTGCAGACGGTCAGCAGTAACGCAGGCACGATGCCGGCCAGGATCAGCGCCGCAATGCTCACCTTGCCGCCAGCGGCCAGGGTGAAGATGATCAGGTTGTGCGACGTGGGCATGAGCGCGCCCACCAGCGAGGCGTGCGTGGTCACGTTCACCGCATAGTCGGCGTGATAGCCCTCTTTCTTCATCTGCGGGATGAGCACGGCGCCCATGGCAGACACGTCGGCCACGGGCGAGCCCGAGACGCCGCCGAACAGCGTGCAGGCAAGCACGTTGCTCATGCCCAGCCCGCCGCGCACATGGCCGGCCACGCTCTTGGCAAACACCACGATGCGGTCGGCAATGCCGCCGTACATCATGATTTCGCCCGCGAAGATGAAGAACGGAATCGCCAGGAACGAGAACGGGTTCATGCCCGAAATCATCTGCTGGAAGCCCACCGCCAGCGGCAGGCCTTCATACAAGATGGTGGCCAGCGACGACAGGCCGATGGAAAACGCCACGGGCACGCCCAGCAGCAGCAGGAGCGTGAAGGTCACGCACAGAATGGTCAACGCCATGATGGTGGAATCTTTACTGGAACAGTAGGGTGCGGAGGGACGCATGCAGGGACCGCTTCGGTCATCTCCGCACGGCGCATGAAGCGGGCGTGACCCCTGCCAGGGCAGCCGAGCAAGGGCCGCCCCGCAGCGAGGGCTGCGTCCCTCTGCCCGCATGGCGCAGCCATGCGAGAGCGGGGGGAAGCGCCGCAGGCGCTCAGGGGGGTGTCGTTCATCTCAATGCCAGGCAGGCTCGACCTCTGTGCCGCGGACCAGGGCGATGATGTGCTCCAGGGAGAACATCGCCACCAGCACGCCAGCGAGCGCGGGGGGAACGTACTTGAACGCTTCGGAGATACCGAGCGTGGGAATCTTGTAGGGCGCCACGGACTCGGCGAGCACGCCGCAGTTCCACGCCATGACCACGCCGAAGATCAGCACCAATACGTGGATCACGATTTCCAGCTTGTGGCGCAGCCAGTCGGGCGCGAGCACCAGGAACGATTCGAGGCCGATGTGCCCCGCATCGCGCACACCTACGGCCATGCCCAGCATAGTGACGTACAGCACCAGGAGCACTGCACCACTCTCGGCCCAGGTCGGTGTGTTATTGAAGATATAGCGTCCAATGACCTGGTAGAGCACGGCACAGACCAGAAGCACCAGCCCCGCCACTCCCAGCTGCAGACAAGAGCGCGCAATGAAGGCGCAAAGACGCGTGTACATAGAGAACATTCAGAAGACGGAAAGAGGGACCCGCCGCAGGACATACGGCCCTGCGGCATGGAATGCCAGGATTACTGCACCGCGTCGATGCGCTTGACCATGTCCTGGAGCTTGGGGTCCTTCAGGAATTTGTCGTACACCGGCTTCATCGCTGTCTTGAAGGCGACCTTGTCGATTTCAACGATCTGCGCCCCCGCAGCCTTCACCGTGGCCAGGGACTTTTCTTCACGCTCGTCCCAGATCTTGCGCATGAAGCCCACCGATTCCTTGGCAGCAGCGCGGATGGCCTTTTGCTCGTCGGCGCTCAGGGTGTCCCACACGCGCTTGCTGAACAACAGGATCTCGGGCGCCATGGAGTGCTCGGTCTTGTTGAAGTACTTGGCGACTTCGAAGTGGCGCGAGCTTTCGTAGCTGGGATAGTTGTTTTCGGCGGCGTCCACCAGGCCAGTCTTGAGCGCGGTGTAGACCTCACCAAACGGCATGGGGGTGGCGTTGGCACCCATGGCTTCGAGCAGAGACACCCACAGATCGCTCTGCTGAACGCGCACCTTCAGGCCCTTGACGTCGGCCAGGGTCTTGACCGGTTTCTTGACGGTATAGATCGAGCGGGCGCCGGAGTCATAGAACGCAAGGCCGACGAAGCCTTGCGATTCGCAGTCCTTCAGGATCTCGTCGCCAATCGCGCCATCGAGCACCTTGCGCATGTGTTCCTTGTCGCGGAACAGGAAGGGCATGGTGGGCACCATGGTGGCGGGGCAGATGTTGTTCATGGGCGCGACGTTCACGCGCGTCATGGCGATAGCACCCAGCTTGGTTTGCTCGATGGTGTCCTTCTCGATGCCCAGGGACCCCTTGGCATACACCTTGATGCTGTGCTTGCCGCCCGTGGCCTTGGACAGCGTCTCGCCCATGTGGCGCACGGCCAGCACGGTGGGGTAGTCCTCGGGATGGATGTCAGACGAGCGGAATTCCGTGGCCTGCGCGACCAGGCTGCCGAGCAGCATGCTGGCGGCCAATGCGACGCGGCCAAACAGATGGGGGATTTTCATGGTTGTCTCCTGGGTTGAATGTGTTGTGAATGGGGAGAGTCCCTGGGCCTGTTGCCCTCAGGCGCTCCGATAGGATGTTTCTGGCAACCCCGCCACACCAGGCCGGGTGGCAAAAATGGCGCCGCCTAGCGCCACGTCGTCGCCGTTGGGCTGACCGGGACGGATGGAGGTGATGAACAGCACGTCCAGCCCCGGGCCGCCGAAGCTGCACATCGAGGGCTTGCTGGTGGGCACGTCGATGGACCGGTCCAGGCGGCCGTCGGGGGTAAAGCGATGCACCACGCCAGCGTCGTTGCCGCAGATCCAGTAGCAACCGTCTGCATCCACCGCGCCGCCGTCGGGTCGGCCAGGCAGATCGCGCATGTCCACGAACAGCGAACGTTGGCCCACCGATCCATCGTCGTGCAGAGGCAACTGCCAGATCTGCTGCACGCTGGGGTGGCTGTCGCTCAGGTACATAGTTGTGCCGTCTGGACTGAAGCCCAGCCCGTTCTGCGTGACCAGGCCCTGCACCTGCGGCGCCGACAAGCCGCGTTGTGCGTCCATGCGATACAGGCTGCCTGCGGCCTGCGCCAGCGACATGTCGCGCACCATGGTGCCCGCCCAGAAGCGGCCCAGGCGGTCGCAGCGACCATCGTTGAAGCGCATGCCGGGCTGTGGGTGATCCACACCTGCAAGCAGCGTGGCAGACAGCAGGCCGCCGGGCTGTGGCTGCAGGTGGAACACGCCAGTTTCCATGCCCGCGATGAGCCCCCCCGTCGCATGCAACGCGATGCAGGCAGGCCGCTCTTCGGTGTCCCAGCTTTGCACCTGCTGATCAGCATAGGTCCAGCGGTGCAGCTTGCGGCCTTCGATATCCACCCAGTAGAGAGCCTGCTCGGCAGGGCTCCACACGGGGCTTTCGCCCACCTGGTCGCGGTGATCGGACAGCAGCAGATCCATACGAGGCTCCATTGGGGCGCTCATTCGAAAGGGCCGGTGCGCACGAACGGACCGCCCTGGTAGATCACGGCGGGGTCGCTCAAGTCGGGGTGCGGGTCGGCCGCCTCCACCTTGGCGCGGAAGGGCTCGGAGCTGTCTTGCGGGCGGTAGCCGATGTGGCGAGCGAGCGTGTTGTCCCACCAGGTGGTGGTGTTGTCGCCCATGCCATAAATGATGCTGTGGCCTACCACTGGCGCCGTGAGGCTGGCAACAACCAGGCGCTCTAGGTCGTCGTAGCTCATCCAGGTGGCCAGCATGCGGCGGTTGCGCGGCTCGGGGAAGGAAGAGCCAATGCGCAGGCACACGGTTTCAATGCCATAGCGGTCAAAGTAGAAGCGCGACAGGTCTTCGCCAAAGGCTTTGGACACGCCGTACAGGCCGTCAGGCCGGGCCGGGTCGTTGGGGCTCACCACTTCGTCCTGGCGATAAAAACCGGTGACGTGGTTGGAGCTGGCAAACACCACCCGCTTGACGCCTTGCTTGCGCGCCGCTTCATACAGGTTGTAGACACCCACGATATTGGCCTGCAGGATGGGCTCCCAGGGCTGCTCGGTGGAGACGCCCCCGAGGTGCACCACGGCATCAACGCCCTCCAGCAAGCTGAGCACGGCGCCCGCGTCTTCGAGGCGTGCGGGGCGCAGCTCCTCCCCTGCGCCTTCGTCGCCCAGGTTCGCGATATCAGACAACCGCAAGGTGGCGCAGTAGGCTTTCAGGCGTGCACGCAATTCCTGGCCCAGGCCTCCGGCAGCTCCGGTCAATAGCAGGCGTTGGAAACGAATAGGCGTCGGATGGCAAGGCATGGCGGTTACAAAGGCAGAGGTTCTTGGTACAGTGGCAACAGATTCCGTTGAACGTCATCAGTTGTCGTACAACGAAATGCAATGTACTGCTTCTGCCCCCGGCGCCCCATAGGGATAACACCAAGAAATGACCACCGATACCCCGCTTCGCCGCAAGCCCCGCACCCTGGCCCTGGAGCTTGTCGAATCCCTGGGAGACCGCATCCGCGACGGCCGCCTGGCCCTGGGCGACAAGCTGCCCACCGAGGCCGCCATCATGGCCGAGTTCAGCGTGAGCCGCACCGTGGTGCGCGAGGCGATTTCCAAGCTGCAAGCCTCTGGCCTGGTGGAAACGCGGCACGGCATCGGCACCTTTGTGCTGGGGCTGGGGCAGGCGCCCGGCTTCAAGATCACCCCCGACCAGTTCAGCACCCTGCGTGACGTGATTGCCGTACTGGAGCTGCGCATTGGGGTAGAAACTGAAGCCGCCGCGCTGGCCGCGCAACGCCGCACCGAGGCCAACCTGAAAGCCATGCGCGAGGCGCTGGACGCCGTGGCAGCCGCCGTGGATGCGGGCCGCGACGCAGTGGCGGCAGACTTCCAGTTCCACCTGGAAATCGCACGTGCAACGCAGAACAGCCACTTCGCCGAACTGATGGGCACGCTGGGCAGCATGATCATCCCGCGCGCCCGCCTGGCCGCCATGGATTCGGCCAATGACGAGCGGCGCCAGTACCTGCGCCGCGTCAACGGCGAACACGAAAGCATCTACGACGCCATCGTGGGCCAGGACCCCGATGGTGCACGGGCCGCCATGCGCACCCACCTGGCCAACAGCCGCGAACGTCGGCGGCGCGCGCAGGCCGAAGCGGGCTGAATCACCCCAGCCGAGTCACTCCTTCATGAACCCTGGGGAATCATGGCCAAGGTGAGGCGCCCGGTTGTCCCATCAGTAGTTACCCGACAACCGAGAGGACTTCTTATGTTGTACGATGACATACAACAAAATGTTGCAATGCTTTCGCGCGGTCGGGACTGCGGCGCCTTTCAAACCACCAGGAGTTGTCTGTCGTAAAGCCCTCAGCGCACATTGAAAGACATCCTTCCTGGGTGCAGCGCCAGTTTGCGCTGCGCAAGCTGCGCACTCGGCATGCAACCGCCCCTTTTTTTCTCAACACCCTCTTCTTCACCACCACACCACCACCATGCATGCAAACCTGATTGGCGGCGCCTGGACTGACGGCGTTCGCACCTACCAGAACACCAACCCGTCCGACACGCGCGATGTGATAGGCGACTACGCCGTGGCCAGCCGCGAACAGGCGCTGGAGGCCGTGTCGGCAGCCCACGCGGCGTTCCCCGCATGGAGCGTGTCCACGCCCCAGCAGCGCTTTGACATTCTGGACGCAGTGGGCAACGAAATCATCGCGCGCAAGGCCGAGCTGGGCGACCTGCTGGCCCGCGAAGAAGGCAAGACTCTGCCCGAAGCCATCGGCGAAGTGGGCCGCGCCGCTGCCATCTTCAAGTTCTTTGCCGGCGAGGCGCTGCGCCCCGGCGGCGAGCTGATCCCCTCCGTGCGCCCCGGCGTGGGCATCGAGATCACGCGCGAACCCCTGGGCACCATCGGCATCATCACGCCGTGGAACTTCCCCATCGCCATTCCGGCCTGGAAGATCGCCCCGGCCCTGGCCTATGGCAACTGCGTGGTGTTCAAGCCCGCCGAGGTGGTGCCCGGCTCCGCTTGGGCGCTGGCCGACATCCTGCACCGCGCGGGCCTGCCTGCCGGTGTGTTCAACCTGGTGATGGGCCGGGGCTCGGATGTGGGCGCCGTGCTGCTGGAAGACGAGCGCATTGCAGGCGTGAGCTTTACCGGCTCTGTCGGCACGGGCCAGCGTGTGGCCGCCGCCTGCGTGCCGCGCGGCGCCAAGGTGCAGCTGGAAATGGGCGGCAAGAACCCGTTTGTGGTGCTGGACGACGCGGACCTGAACGTGGCCGTGGGCGCGGCCATCAACAGCGG
>Ga0160492_100263_pt1 | contig 37276 bp, 34 predicted proteins | sample DID2MG_FD_108258 | JGI IMG/M metagenome (GOLD analysis project Ga0160492, IMG submission 108258) | Enriched soil microbial communities from UW Madison campus, WI, USA - DID2877_E24_FP2 MG | ecosystem: Environmental > Terrestrial > Soil > Unclassified | place: USA: Madison, Wisconsin | collected... | reverse complement strand
TAGTGAATACCTGATATGCAGCGACCTCACGCGTGGTGGTTCGTGAATACACGAACCACGGGGCACCAGCCAGGCGGATGTTTCCTGAAACACGAACTACGGGGCATCAGCCAGGCGGATTAGTGAATACCTGATATGCAGCGACCTCACGCGTGGTGGTTCGTGAATACACGAACCACGGGGCACCAGCCAGGCGGATGTTTCCTGAAACACGAACTACGGGATACACGGGCTGTGTACATCCTACACCTTACACCTTACACCTTATGCCTTATGCCTTACACCTATAACCTAAAACCTACTACTAAAAAAGCGCCCCTTGGGGCGCTTTTTTTTAAACTTTCTCCGGCGTTTCATTCCGGAACACCACCGTATTATCAAATACATCGACTAATACAGGTTGTGATTTATCTATGTCACCCGCGAGGATGCGCTTGCTTAATTGGTTGACAATCTCTTTTTGGATGAGACGTTTCAGCGGCCTTGCACCAAACTGCGGATCAAAGCCCTGCTCTGCCAGGAATTCCAATGCATAATCACTGAACTCAAGACGGATACCGCTTTCAGCCACCAGTTTTTTCAACGACTCCAACTGAATTTTCACGATGCCCATGATCTGCTTTTTGAGCAGCGGCTGGAACATGATGATTTCGTCCACACGGTTAAGAAACTCCGGACGAATGGTCTGCCGCAGCAAGTTCATCACATCCGTTTTTGCTTTATCCGTTACTTCTTCCAGGTTGTTCTCGCTCACATTTTCATACGCATCCATGATCAGATGACTGCCGATATTGCTGGTCATGATGATGATGGTATTCTTAAAGTTCACCACACGTCCTTTGTTATCTGTCAATCTTCCGTCATCCAATACCTGCAGCAGCACGTTCCATACATCGGGGTGTGCTTTCTCGATTTCATCGAGTAACACTACAGAATAGGGTTTGCGGCGCACCGATTCCGTCAACTGACCTCCTTCATCATATCCCACATAACCCGGAGGTGCACCAACCAGGCGCGACACGGTATGTTTTTCCTGGTATTCACTCATATCGATCCGCGTCATCATACTTTCATCATCGAACAGGTATTCTGCCAATGCTTTTGCCAATTCTGTTTTACCTACACCGGTAGTACCGAGGAAGATAAACGAACCGATGGGTTTCTTCGGATCCTGCAGTCCTGCGCGGCTGCGACGGATAGCGTCTGCAACCGCGGTGATGGCTTCGTCCTGGCCTACTACACGTTCATGCAGTTGCTCTTCGAGATTCAATAATTTCTCGCGATCGCTTTGCAGCATCTTGGTCACCGGAATACCGGTGGCTTTTGCTACGCTCTCCGCAATATCATCCGCATCCACTTCTTCTTTCATGATCCGTGAATGTTCGCTGATCTGGTTGAGCTGGCCGGTATATTCGTCAATGAGTTTTTCCTGCTCTTTTATTTTTCCGTAACGGATCTCTGCTACTTTTCCGTAGTCGCCTTCGCGCTCCGCTTTTTCCGCTTCGAGTTTCAGTTGCTCAATGGAAGCTTTGCCGTTTTGCAACTTCTCCACGATCTCTTTTTCCTGTTTCCATTTGGCGCGGAACGTATCGCGCTCAACGGCAAGATTGGCGATCTCCGTGTTCAGTTGTTTCAACTTGCTTTCATCATTCTCGCGTTTGATGGCTTCGCGTTCAATTTCCAACTGGCGGATCTGGCGTTCGAGCCTGTCGAGTTCTTCGGGCATGGAGTTCATTTCCAGGCGGAGCTTGGCCGCACTTTCATCGATCAGGTCGATGGCTTTGTCGGGAAGAAAACGATCGGTAATATAACGGCTGGATAATTCCACCGCGGCAATGATCGCTTCGTCTTTGATGCGCACATGGTGGTGCGTTTCATAACGGTCTTTCAATCCGCGCAGGATTGAAATTGCATCTTCCACACTCGGCTCATCGATCATCACTTTCTGGAAGCGGCGCTCGAGGGCTTTATCTTTTTCAAAAAATTTCTGGTATTCATTCAGGGTGGTAGCTCCCACTGCACGCAGTTCGCCACGGGCGAGCGCCGGCTTCAGGATGTTTGCCGCATCCATCGCTCCTTCCCCGCCACCGGCACCCACCAGTGTGTGAATCTCATCGATGAAAAGAATGATGCTGCCATCACTGTTACCCACTTCTTTTACTACCGACTTCAGGCGTTCTTCAAATTCACCTTTGTATTTGGCACCGGCAATCAACAGCCCCATGTCCAGCGCATAAATGACTTTGGACTTGAGGTTTTCGGGTACGTCACCGTTAACAATACGGTGGGCAATACCTTCTGCGATGGCGGTTTTACCCACACCCGGTTCACCAACCAGGATCGGGTTGTTCTTGGTACGGCGCGAAAGAATGTGCAGGGTCCGGCGGATTTCTTCATCACGCCCAATTACCGGGTCGAGTTTACCCTGACGGGCAAGTTCGTTGAGGTTTTTGGCGTATTTATTCAGCGCATTGAATTCCTGCGTCTGTGTTTGCGAGGTAACCGTTTCGCCTTTGCGCAGGTCTTTGATAGCCGCTACCAACCCTTTTTCGGTAAGACCGGCATCTTTCAGCAAGCGGGCTGCATCATCATTTCCCTGCACAATAGCAAGCAACAGATGCTCGGGTGTTACAAATTCGTCGTTGAATTGCTTCAGTGCAGAACCTGCGCGCAGTACCACATTGTTGAGGTCGCGGCTGATCTGTTGCGCCGGATCTCCGGAAGTCTTCGGCAGTTTGCCGATCAGTTCTGCCAGACGGGTGTGGACCAAATTCATGGTCACGTTGTTTTTCTTCAGCAAGTATTCTACGGGAGAATCTTCCTGGTCCAGCAAAGCCTGCAGCAGGTGATCGGTTTCTATGTTGGGGCTTTTAGCGTCAAAAGCCAATTGCTGTGCCTGCTGGAAGGCTTCGGCTGCTTTGATGGTAAAATTTCCTAAATTCATATCGTTGATGTTGACCGGCAACTGCCGGTGTTTTTTTATTTATGTTTAATATGGCACAACTATTTTGCCGGATTAACCCGGCTTTTTATTTGCACCGCAACAGTGGTAACAAATCCCAATCCAGCCCCTTAATTCCCGTAACTATGTCATGTATTACCCGTTTAAACTGCCTGAAATGCAGTGTTTTAGTCCTTTTTCTGCTATTCTTTCAGGTTTCCCGTTCACAAAACTGGGCTGCCCTTGATCAGTTGGTAACTGAACGCCAGGGCAAGTTGGGCAAAAATGCCGTTGTCATGGTGTTGAAAGGCGATTCCATTGTGTATAAGAAAGAGCTGGGCGATTTTAACAGCAAGACCGTTGCGCCGATCGCCAGTTGTGGCAAATGGCTGACCGCGGCTTTGGTCATGCAGTTTGTGGAAGAGGGAAAAATCTCCCTTGACGATAAAGTAGCAAAATATCTGCCCGTATTTGAAAAGTACAATAAAAACTATATCACCATCCGGCATTGCCTTAGCCACTATACCGGTATAAAAAATGAAACGGTTGTTGGAAAAGTAATTGGCGCCCGCCGGTATAAAACACTGGAAGAGGAAGTGGATGCTTTTGCCGCCCGCGAGATCCGCGTCAATGCCGGCGAAGATTTCAGCTATGGTAATATAGGCCTCAACATTGCCGCGCGTGTGCTGGAAGTGGTAAGCAAGAAAAAGTTTGAACAACTGGCTAAGCAAAAACTGTTTACACCACTTGGTATGCGCAAAACGAGTTTTGCCGAATCCGATATAATGCGCGCCACCAACCCCTCAGCGGGCGCCGTGTCGAATGCCGATGATTATATGCATTTCCTGCAGATGTTATTGAACAATGGTGTTTACCAGGGCAAACGTATTTTATCGGAAGCATCGATCAAACAAATGCGCACCATTCATTCCAAACCGCAGGACATGAAATATGTACCGAAGGGCGCAGAAGGTTTTGACTACGCACTCGGTGCCTGGGTGGTTGAAAAAAATGGAACATTGGGAACGGCATTGGCCTGTCCCGGTTTATTCGGCAGTTGGCCGATGGTTGACTGGTGTCATGGTTATGCTTATCTCGTAATTACCAAAAGCCTGCTGGGAGAAGAAAAGGCAGAGTTGCATCTCGATATCAAGAAAATTATCGACGGCATCTATCCTTCTACCTGTAAATGATCCGTGTATGTACGAACGTCACCGCGAGCCATTGGCGCCATTGCATGTGTATTACAAACGCATGGCCCGTAATGTGCTCTTTGCCGGCGGCATCCTGCTGGTTTGTCTGCTGATCGGTATTGCCGGTTATCATTACACTGCGGATATCGAATGGCTCGATGCCTTGCATAACGCGTCCATGATCCTCAGCGGTATGGGACCGGTGGTAGAGATTAAAACCGTTTCGGGAAAATGGTTCTCATCGTTCTATGCCTTGTTCAGCGGTGTGGTATTTATCACCAACATCGGCGTGGTGCTTGCCCCTGCGCTGCATCGTATGCTGCACAGGTTTCATTTACAGGAAAAATAGATCAGAATGCCTTCAGCGGTGTTTCCGCTTTTACCAACACCACGCGAGCGCGGTCGGCGGTATAAACATCTCCGTAAAATTTCACCAGGTCTGCATAGGAGCTCGCAGGAAATGAGCCGGTGTATTGTTCCTGCAGCCGATAGTAATAAAGCTTATTATCCTTCAGCACTACTTTGTTGCGGTACAAACCAAAAGGTGTTTTGATTTCGGTGTCTTTCGGCGCCGATTCGATGGAGTAACCCACCGGAATCTCTATTTCTACCGTATCGATATAGCGGGAAGGCGTATTCAGTTCAACCGGATATTTACGTGTGGGGTCGGGCAGGGGTTTGCGGTAAAAACGGCTCATGACATTCGGAAGAATGAAAAGACGTTTGCCGGTAATCGTGGCATAGTTGCTCACCGTGATTTGCAAATTTTCCTGTACCGCGGGTACGCGGCCCTTCTGTTCCTGGTAGCTGAACTGATCTACTTCGAATGTCGGGAAGTCTAATTCCTGCTGCAATTGTTCTTTTACTTTCTGCGGAGATAGATGATGTATTAATCCGCTGGCTTCTTCCTGCTCGATACCGGTGTAGAGCGTGGCCGCATTGATCTGCAGCGTGGCTTCCTGATCCAGTCGTGCCTTGATGTTTCGGCTTTGTGTATTGTCTCCGATCGTATACAACGGTGTGCGTACCAGTTTGCCGCCGCTTTCATCTACAACCAATGCATAGCGGTTGCCGGTGAATGATCCCATATAACCGGCAGGTGTTGTCTGACTTGTACATTCGAGCCACATGGTGTCTTTTTGCAAAGGCACGCACAAGATGGCATGATTGAATTGTGACGATGGAAATTCTTCAAATAACTCATCACGACCACGGCCCGCATTGATCACCGTATACAGCGAAGGGATGCCCGCTTCTTTCAGCAGGGCCGCCATGTAATTAGACAATGCCTTACAGTCGCCGTATTTTTTTTCTGCCACATATTTTGCTTCAAAAGGCTGCCATCCGCCGATGCCGAGTTGTATGCTGATATAGCGCGTGTGTTGTTGCATGAATTCGTACAGCAACCGCACTTTTTCCTGCGGCGTATCAATATTGTCGGTCAGTTGGTGCACGCGATCTTTTACATTGCCCGGCAGCTCATCGCGACCGGCTTTGAGCGCATAAATAAATTTTCCCAGATCCTGCCAGCTCTGCATCGTACCACGGTAATTCTGCATTTCGAAGTTGACGGGCCCGAATAATACGATCGGCGTGAGTCTTCTCGTTGCCGGCGCATATGGTTCACGAAGAAATGCTGGATAGTTATTCAACTCCCACGTATACACTTTCATTCCTTTCTCTGCCACTACCACCGGTTCCTTTTCATATTGATAGGCTTTGTAACGAAAGGTCTGATTGTCCGGACAGGAAAAGATAAACCGGCTTTGCTGTACCGAAACCCTTTCGTCTGATTGCGGAAACCAGGGAGGATAAAACATGGTGCCATTCAGTTTGATCTCGTACTCAAACTCCACGGTATAGGGATAGGAACGATGATAAAACTGGAATCGCTTCATGCGGTTGTCGTCGATCAGGTTAATGTCATTTACCGCGCTCAGGTCCTGCAGGTCCTTCTTCTTCATCCGGCGGATCACATTTCCCCGGGCGTCGTAAAGTGTTCCTTCTACCGAACGTATTTCGCGGAATTTATTATAGTACTCAGAGAAGGTTGCATAGTCGTCGCCATTCTCATGCATAATGGTATAGGCATAATGCATACGGATCACCGCTTCGCCATCCTTCTGCAGTATGAACTGCTGATCCTCGAGTCGCTTGACCACATAAGCATTCTTGATAAGCGGCAGTGGTATATTCGTTATGGAAAATGGCTCTTCTGCTTTTGTTTGTGTTACCAGTACAAAAGCTATCATTGTCAGGAAACAACGCATCAGTTTATTTCTTTTTCTTGAATACAATTTGTTCACTGTGTTTCTTTACTACCAGGTTGAAGAATTCGCGCAGTGTTTCATATTCTTCCGGTGCGAAGAAGGTACGGCTGATCACCAGCCGGCAACGCAGGGCGATGGTATTATCGGTTTGGGAAATGCGGTATTCAAACACCCCGTCGCCGTCTTCGTTCAGCTTCACCACCATCTGTTTGGGAATTTCATCCACTTCATAACCTTTGGGCACTTCGATGCGCAACAGATAGGTCTGGTCCATGGCAAAAGGCATCTCAACAGGATAAAGACGTTGTGCCGATTTGAATGGGTTGTCTTTGAAACGCTCATCCAGCATCGGGTTGAAATAGATCAGGTCTTCGTCACCCGTTTGCATGTTAAACTTGTACTTTATATCAACCGGCCCTTCCATTTGCGCCAGGGAATCGATTGATTGCTCCAGGAAAGTCATTTCGATGCCGGCAGCGCGGGACATGTCGGTGAACACCGACTCCTTCCCTTTTTCTTTTACCGATCTTCTCAACCGGGCAGATTCGAAATAGCCGGCCCGTTTCTGCACGCTGCCAAGCAGTCTGCCGGCAGAATCATTCACGATAAATACGGAAGCGAGTTGTCTTTCCGTAAGTGAGTCGGCAGAAAATTCGAGCGGCGTGGCCTCAGCATTGATCACGCGTGCGTGCCCGTTGTAACATTTATAAGACAGGTGACCAAAGCCCATGGAAGGATCGGCTGCATCAAGATAATAAACACTTTCACCTATTCCTATTGCAGCGATGAGGTAATCAAAACGCTCAAGCAGCGGGTACATCGAATAAGTATACCCGTGTGAACGTGTACTCAGGATGACCGCCTCTGCAGGTATTCCTGCTTTGCGCAACATAGCAATCAGCAGCAGGTTGATATCCGCTACGTTGCCATTCTTTTTACGCAATACTTCTTTCATTGATTGCGTGGTCCGGTAGCCATAGTTGTTGGTACAGGTAAGATTGTCGCGCACCCAGGCATAGATTTTTTTTGCCCGCTGCAGTTTGTCGGTTGTGTTACCAACCGCTCCATCCACCGCATCACCGAGCCAGCCGTTGTTGGCGTTGATCTGTCCGATGCCTTCGTCTTTCAGGAGTTCACCCATTACATCGGTCCAGCTACCCATGATGCGTCGATACTCCAATGGCGGACGATGCTCAGACAACTGGAATTCGATCTTGGAAATATGATTGCGCAGTGTGGAAGTAAAGCTTTCTTCTTTCAGCGAAGGCACGTCTTTCATGGCCCAGCGTCTTTCTGCGATGCTGGCCTGGAAAGAATATCGTTCGGTAGCCATGGCGGTACGGCTTTCGGAAAGCGTGAAATTATCATTCTTGTTGCTGGTAGTTTCTACCGCAAAAGGATGGTAGCCCTGCTTCAGTGTAACATAGTTGAAAAATTGCGGGATGGCCACCTGGTATTCACTCCAGAGGCGTGGATTATCGCCCTGAAAATACCAGGGCTGCAAATTGAAAAGAAACGGCGATTCGATCGTGTATTCGTATTCGATGATCGAACCTTCACGAACGTTGGGAAGTGTGAACTTCTGATGAGACCAATACTTGTTGATCTTGTCTTTGAAAACAGAAGACTTTTCAAGTTTGGTGGAAACTACTTTTCCATTTTCAATGTTATACGTAGAAGCGCGCAGATTAATCAGTTTCTCTTCGCTTTGCGAACCGGTGTAAAGCGGAATGGTCACATCGGCCACTCCGTACCCGTTTTTGTTAAGGATGTGGGCGCGGCGGTATACTTTGAATTCCAATGTAAAGCCTCCGGAATTGTTACCGATAAAACGCGATACACCCACTTCGGAAAGTATCACGGCATTGGCACTGCTGTCTACGGAATAAACTTTTTTCTGAAATTCTTCGGCATCTACTTTGCCGAATTTGAACTTGGGAGCATCCTGCGAGAAGGCTTTTAAGGCGCATAACAAGGTGGCCAGCAGGAGAATGGCGGAACGGTTAAAAATCATAATTAGTGGCTCGGTTGTCTTGAAAACGCAAATGTACCTCAAAAAGTATTTTCCGGTATGGCTTTTTGAGTGGCACGCCGGAGCCGTTGACACATTAGACTTATCTTTGCTGTGTAGTGAAAAATGTGTCGTACAATACCCGCCTCGTGCGTGAAGCCGTCCGGGAACTGGGATTTGACTTTTGTGGTATAGCCCGTGCGCGCCGCCTCGACGACGATGCCCGCCGCCTGGAAGATTGGCTGAACCAGGGCTTTCACGGTTCCATGCACTACATGGAAAATCATTTTGATCTGCGCATCGACCCCACCAAACTTGTCCCCGGCGCGAAGTCCGTCATTACCTTACTAAAAAATTATTATCCCGAACAACAGCAGCAAAAAGATACGCCAGGCATTGCCAAGTATGCATACGGCAATGATTACCACGACGTAATCCGGGCTCAACTGCGGCAATTGCTGGAAAAGCTTTCCGCAGAGATCGGCGAGATACAGGGACGTGGCTTTGTGGACTCCGCACCCGTGCTGGAAAGAAGCTGGGCACAGCAGAGCGGACTGGGCTGGATCGGACGCAATGGCAACCTGATTACGCGCAGCAGCGGTTCGTTCTTTTTTATTGCCACGCTTATTACCGATTTGGAACTCGACTACGATGATCCGATAGCAAAAGATTATTGCGGATCCTGCCGCCGCTGTATCGACGCCTGTCCCACGCAGGCAATCCTCCCCAACAAAGTGGTGGACGGCAGTAAATGTATTTCTTATTTCACCATTGAATTAAAAGCGGAACTGATCCCCGAAGAACAGAAAGGACAATTCAACAACTGGATGTTTGGTTGTGATACCTGCCAGGATGTGTGCCCGTGGAACCGCTTCAGCAAACCGCATCACGAACCGGCCTTCTCTCCCATTCCGGAAATATTAAACCTTTCAACACGTGATTGGGAGAACCTAACGGAACAGCAATTCCGTGAAGTATTCCGTCACTCTCCTCTCAAGCGTTCGAAGTATAACGGCATACGACGCAACCTGCGTTTTATCCGGGAAAAATAAGCGGTCAGGGAACCTTCACTTCCATCCTGCTCAGCAATCTGATATTGTTGCGATCGGTGTAATCGTATTGATAGAGACCATCCTGCCCGATGAGCAGCGCATGATTTCCCGAAGCGATTACATCGTAAGCATTCACATTGATGGTTTTCAGCAATACAAGATTCTGCACATCCGCCGCATTATACATCTTCAGCCCTGCTATACCATCACAGATAAAAAGCAGGTCGTTGTCTTTGGACAAACCATGCGGGTTGGCCATTGGATAGGTCTTGACCAACTGCGGATCGGCGCTGCTGCCGGAAGATAACCTGAGAACTTCCAGTTGATTGATGGTAGTGTTGCAGTTGGTACCGGAACGAAGGGTAACATAGGCGTAGTTGTCATCCGCAATCACAGGGTCACAACTTTGTACGTGACTGAACCGCCCGGCCGGCTGTGGCTGATCCGGATTGGAAATATTGTAAACAAACATGCCCGTTGTTGATCCGATGAACAACTGATTACGGAACGGAAAAATTGTTTCAATATTCCAGCCCAGGCTGACAGTTGCACGTACGACAGGGTTCTCGAGTACACTGATATCAATCACCTCAAGGTCGGAGCGGGAAACGGTATAAAGGCGATCACCGGCAATGGCAAAGCGCGCCATCGAGCCGCCTGTGCCGAAGGGAGAACTTTTGACGCCGTTGCTACCACTGGTTGCAATAAAAACGCCGCCATCCATTTCGAAGAAAGGCTGCGTACAATCTTCAACAACAGAAGTATCCCTTTTTTCCCAATCGACAATTATCTGGCCGGTTGCATTACCATCCGTCGTAAATCCATTGCCATATAAACGGTACGGAAAAAGGTTATCGATTATCTTTTTCACCGACACCTGGAGCGGATTGGTAATATCAATCGCTACCATATCGGTATAAAGATCGGCATAGAGTACATTGCCTTTAACGGCGATATCAATATTGCCCGGCACATCGATAAATGCTTTATTGACAGGTACGGCCGGGTTGGTATTATCGATAATATGAATGCCCTTATCTATTTCATTCAGGAAAATATAATTGCCTTTGATATAGATCTTACCGGGTCGTTCGATGGCTCGTGCAACATTACTGCGAATATTATTGCGCACGGAATCTTTGGTCCTGAAGACTGGTTTGTAAATGGTATAGGTGCGTACCTTCTGACAGTTGTCTTTGGCGCAACCGGCCAACAACACTGCACCCAGAGAAAGAAGCATGAGTCTGGCGGTAATGGCAAGTATACTTCTCATAACGCGATAGTTTAGTACAGGACTGACAACTCAAACTTCGTCCGGCGTTGCACCGGTGTTAAATTATCGTTGCGGCAGCAGTAAACGCAGCTTCAGTCCTCCGTAATAAAGGAACTCTTTATCCTGTCCGGCCTTATCGAGGTAAAGGTTGGCAAGATCGAAGCCTGCCTGCGGACCGATCGACCATTGCCAGCGGCCTCCTGCATTGAGGCGCACGGAAAATCCTGTAGTAAGGTCGAAATGATTTTTATTGAAAAGAGATTTGTCTTTATAATAAACACCACCCTGTCCCACATTGTACAGCAATGCATCTGTATACAACAAGCGGCTGGCGGTAAACCCGATATCGAAGGTTACAGGCGGCAGTTTACGTGCCTGGTTGATCTGCCAGTGATAAGCAACTGGTATGGATACAAAATGGAAACTATTAACGTAATCGTTGTTAGGTTCTCCTACGTTGGCGCGGAACGTGGGATTGTATTCACCTGCCTTCTGAATAGTACTTACGTAGGAATAGCGGAGTCCGGCGGAGAACGAACTGCGTTTTGTCAATTGTTTTTCCACTACAGCACCGAGGTTCCAGGCTACATAAGGATTAGCGGCAGTCGGCAGGTAAGTAACGGTACCCGGAACCAGCAAGCTGGCCTGTTGCGTAATGCCATTGTTTAATACATTTTGTCCGGGCTCAACGGCTTTCATCGAAAGAGGTGCTGACAATACGCCCGACACGCCGATGCCTCCGTCGATACCGAAGCGCCATGCTTTTTTCTTTTTAGCCCTGGCCTTGCTATCCGGAGTGGTGGCTGTTGCAAGGCTGTCTGCCGGTATTTCAGGCAATGCTGCGAGCGCGGCAGAGGCTGCGCTTGTATCGGCAGGTGTTGCGCTCAGCCCGGGTGCTGTTTCGGCTGTAGCAGCCGGTTCTATAGCAGGTAATTTGTTGCTGTTGTTGTCTGGCTTCGACTGAGTAATAACAGGATCACTGTTGTCTGTACGCTGATTGTTGCCGTCAGTTGACGTTGCTTTGGTTTGTTGCGCAGCAACCGCAGGTTGGGTATTTTTTCTTTTGGTGGTAATAGTCTTTGTTGTGGTCGTTGCGCCAGGTGTGTGGCGCTGCTGATTGACAGCACTAGTGGTGGCTACAGGCTGACTGGTTGTGGTGAGATCTTTTTGTGTAGAGATGGCTGTATTGGAACGCTTTTCTGTTTGGTTAACGGAGGGAGATTGGGTAAGGATGTTGTTGCCTGTACCATTTCCGGTGCGGGAAAAGAATTGCATGCCGGCATAACCGCCGGTCAGCAGCAGGAAGAAGAATAAAAAGAAGGCCAGTACACGGCGGCGTTTTTTCTTCCGGATGTCGGCGGCCACCCGCTGCCATACTTCGGCAGACGGGCGGAGCTTCAGCTCTTCCAGCCTGTTTTGTATGTCCCTTTCAAAATCATTTACCGGCATAGTTCACTTTTTTAGACGGTACAGAAAGATTACGTATCCAACTGATCAGCAGGTTACGCGCTCTTGCATATTGTGAGCGCGAGGTACTGTCGCTGATGCCCAGTATCTCACCTATTTCCACATGCGAAAAACCTTCAACCGCGTGCAGGTTAAAGATCACCTGGTAACCCTGCGGCAATTGCCGGACGAGGTCTGCGATCTCTTTCGCCTGCAATTTTACGGCAGGATCTTCTTTTTCCACCGGATGCATGTATTCCTCTGTGAAAAACATCTCATCGCGGTAGCGTTTGTTACGTTTGAGAAAATTGAGGGAAGAGGTAACCATGATCCGGCGGATCCAGGCGCCCAATTCGCCTTCAAACTTGTATTGATCTAATTTGGAATAAACCTTGACAAAACCTTCCTGGAGTACATCTTCTGCATCCCGCATGGAACGGGTATAACGGTAGCAGATACCGAGCATAGTAGCGGAATACAGGTCATACAGCTGTTGCTGCGCCTGCATTTTGCCTTTGAGGCATTCCCTAACGAGTTTACGCTCATCTATCATACCGGTGATTCCCTGACACAGGAAAATGTGATTTCGTTGCGCGGACAAAATTAAAAAGACCGGACGTGAATCGTGAATGGTCATCCCGAAGTCTCGGGAGTGAATGAGAACAGCCGTGATGAACTCAGATTTCACCACGGCTGTTTATACTTGAAACTTATTACCTAACTATGTAATGGCTGGTTTAACCCTGCACCTTAGGCCGAAGTATCGGCCCGGCACTTCAGCCTCAGCCCTGTACTTTAAAAGGCACCTGCAAATTACCCCACAAGATGGTAACCGTTCCTTTTGCATCAATTGTAAAAGTCATCTTTTCAGCAAATTGTGCAGCTTTGCCGGGTTTTACCTTTACACGCAGCGCGTCTTCGTCCGGCTTGTATTTGTAAGCGCCCCACTGGTTCCAGGTCTTATTGAAAATGATGGTCCATTCGTTGGTGCCGGCAATAGTAAACAGGGAATATTTACCTGCGGGCAGTGTTTTGCCTTCGATTTTTACGTCTTTGGTTATTTCAAACGTAGTGGCTTCGTTGGCACCGGTGCGCCATACTTCTCCTGCTTTGGGTTCGAGGTCTTTGCCAATGGTACGGCCTTTAACGGAAGGCTGACTGTAATTGATGGTTACTTCAGTGCCACCTGCCAATGCCTGCGTAACGGATGCCGGCGGGCTGGGACGTTTTGATTTGTCCTGATCCTGTGCGGATGCCACCATGGTAGTAACGATGGCCAGTGCGGTAAATAAGAATGAGCGCATGTTATTGTGTTTTTTAGTACCGAAAAATTACAAATAACAAGCCAGAAGGTTCGTTCTATTGGGATAAACGGCTACTATCCGTGAGATGACGGATATTTTCCAGTCCTTTTTCCATTTTGGGTCCGTACCAGCGGTCAAACAGGATGCTGGTGAATTTCTCCCACGGATACCAGCGGAGATGAAAATCCATGTACCATTGTACGGTGGTAGAGTCGCTGCCGGGATGCGAAATCACGTTCCAGCCGTTGACTACCGGGCGCATGCTGCTGCGGAATTCGGTGATCACTTCCGTGCCTTTGTTTTCCTTCACGACCAGGCTCACTTTTCCATCCGGACTCATGTTCACGCCTTTCACGATGCCATTTTCATAATAAAGCGCCGCTGAGTCGAGGCCGGGATACCATTCTTTCCAGCGCGCCGGATCTTGCAGCACCGGCAGAATAGCCGAAGGCGGAGCACCCACATTCGTTGCCCGCGATATACGTACATGCGAAGGAATGAATAATGATATTCCTGTTACCAGGATAAAGAGAAAGAGAAAACTGAAGAAAACTAGTCGGAGCAGTCGCACAGGCGTGGTATTAAGTTGTAAAGTGTTAAGTTGTAAGTATGATGTTGAAAGATGTGTAAATGTGCCCTTCCTCCGGAAGGGGCCATGTGAAAATGTGTTTTTGTATATTCCGATCCGTAATATTCATTTTCACATTTACACATTCCGGCCACAGGCCGGACATATTTTCACATTCTCCCTACTCCCATTTCATAATCCTCGACGCTACGGCATAACCGACCACCAGCCAGATACCCATGATCCCTATCTCTTTCCAGCAGTCGGTGAGATGTAACCCTTCAAATGAGATTTTGCGCATCGCCGTGTTGAATTGCGTGAGTGGCAAGATCTGACACAGGTCCTGCAACCACTTGGGAAATACTTCTATCGGGAAAAATGTGCCGGACAACAACATCTGCGGAAAACCAAACAGGTTGATCATTAACGGAATCGTTGTGTCATTTTTTGCCAGACTCGCGATGATCAATCCGATGCCCATCAATAGAAATAACATATACACCGACAACAATACCATTTCTATAAAGGTCAACGCCCCATTGACCAGCGTGAAGTTCAAGAAGAAATGACCAAAGAGGATCAGCACTACCACATTGATCAGTTGAAAGAACAACCGGCTCATGCCAATGCCCAGTAATATATTGATCCGCTTCACCGGCGAGGCATAAAATCTTTTTAATACCAGTTGCTCGCGCAGGCTGAAGAACACCACCGCTATACCAAACAATGTGGAGAATAAGATGGAAAAGCCGAGCTGGCCCGGCAACACAAAATCGATCTGGCGATAGCGCTTGCCTTCGGTCACCACCGGTTGCACCGCATAACTGCGTTCGAGATTGGTAACCCGCGCCAGTTCCGTTTTCAACCGTAAATGATCGAGTACCTGCAACAACACATACAAATTGGAGCCGCTTGCCGAAGAAGAATGCACCAGCACGCGGTAACGCGGAGTCGTACTATCCACCTGTGTCTGCTTCTGTATGTCGAGAATGGCGGTCAGTTTTCCTTTCTCCACGGCCTCGTTCATCCGCACCGTGTCGGGGTAGTCGACAATGCGCAGCAAAGGACTTTTGCGGATACTGTCGAACAGTGCATTGACCGTATCGGAACCGGGTGCCACTGCCAGCGATTGCCTTCCGGGACCTCCGTTGCCAAAAGCCCCGAATATCAGGATGAAAATGATGGGAAAAAGCAGGCTGAAGATCACCGACATCGGCTGGCTGAAAATTGCTTTAAAGCTGGCCCTGGTGATGGCCCACAATGCACGGGACTGACTATAGGTTCGTGACATAGAAGGAATTGGCCACAAATGTAGCGAAAACGATTGTACAGCGCAGCTTAACGGATCACCATTTCAAATGGCATCCGCGCCTGTACGGATTCACTCATCCTGCGTACTTTCTGCAGTTGCTCATACACCCGCAAATAATCGTCGCCGAGTTGCTCGCGCATCACTGAGGTATAAGCCGCAGTGGGATCCTTGCGACCGAATAGTTTTTCAAAGAAACCATAGGTTTCCGGTAATTCGCGAACGGTGTAATCGTCCAGTTTGGCCATGCGCGCCGCACATTCGATTGCCTGTTGCAGGCCACCGAAACGATCGATCAATCCTATTTCTTTGGCGCGGTAGCCGGTCCATACGCGGCCTTGCGCAATTTCTTCAATAGCGGCTGTATCTTTTTTGCGGCCTTCGGCTACGCGGCTTTTGAACATGGCATAAATCCGCTCCACATCATGTTGCGTGCGTTGTTTTTCTTCCTCGGTCATCGGGCGGCTTATACTGCCGGTATTCGCGAACGGCCCCGTTTTTACTCCATCGAAAGTAATCCCGAGTTTGTTGCGGAAAAATTGCTCCATATCCGGATAAACGCTGAACACGCCGATCGATCCGGTGATGGTGGTGGGCAGGGCAAATATGCTGTCTGCTACGCAGGAAATATAATAACCTCCTGAGGCGGCCACGTCACCAAAACTCACCACTACAGGTTTTTTGTCTTTGCGGGCAAGCGATAGTTCGCGCCAGATATCTTCACTCGCCATGGCGCTGCCTCCTCCGGAGTTTACGCGCAGGACGATGGCTTTGATATTTTGATCCAGTCTGGCTTTGCGGATGAGGTTGCGATAGGTTTCTCCACCGATATTTCCTTCCCCGCTTTTACCGTCAACGATATCGCCTTCTGCATAGATCAGGGCAATGTTGCCGCGGCTGCTGCTGGCCAGCGATGAAGTTGCGGCGCGGTAAGTGCCGATAGAAAGAAAATTGATTTTTTCCAGTTTATCGATATCGAGTTTTGTTTTGATCTCGTCTTTGATTTCGTCATCATATTTTACGCCATCTACCAATTTGGCGGCCACGGCATCTTCTGAATAACGGATGGCACCGGTTGTAGCGAGCTTACGCAGCGTAGCGGTATCGATGCTTCGTGCTGCCGAAACGGTTGCCAGCAGATCATTGTACAGGTCATTGAGCCAGATGGTTGTTTGCAGGCGGTTGGCATCGGTCATGCGATCGGAGCGGAACGGTTCTGTAGCGCTTTTAAATTTCCCTGCATAAAAGATCTGCGGCTTGATCTGCAACATATCCAGTGTTCCTTTCAGAAACAGGTAATCCACGCTATAGCCCGACCATTCCAATGATCCGTGCGGGCTCAGGTAAATTTTATCGGCAGCCGTTGCAACAGAATAAGCTTTTTGTGACATGCGGTCGCCGAAGGCGATCACAAATTTTCCGCTCGCTTTGAAATCGCGGATAGCAGTGCGGAGTTCTTCGCCTGCGGCAAATCCGTTTCCACTACCGTTCGCCTTGATATACAGTCCGGACACATCCTTATCGGTTCGTGCGCGGTGCAACAGTCTTACTACTTCGTATAAACCAGGCACATCTTCGTTGCCTTCTCCGCCAAGGCCAAACATTTTATCCTGTTTTTGTTCGGCAAAATGCTGGGAAAGGTCCAGCACCAGCACCGTGCCTTTGTTCACCTTTGGCACCTGGTTGCGGGCGATTTTGCCAACCGTACCGGCCAGCAGGAATACACCGATCAGGGTAAAAATGATGAGGGCAAGTAAACAGGCAAAGAATACCTTGAAAAAACTGCGCATGGTAAAAAATGATTTAAGCTCCGACCGATAATCCGGTCCTCTACCCGTCAACATTTTGGGTAGAGGGTCAAAAATAAAGATATTTGGGGCGTTCGTGCAGATTACTATATGAATAAGGCTTATTTACTGACCGGTGGCAACCTGGGCAACCGGGAGCAAAATCTATCGCAGGCCCGGGAACTCATATCCCGGCATTGTGGCCAGTTGGTCCGTGTTTCCGCTATTTATGAAACGGCAGCCTGGGGGAAAACCGATCAACCCGCTTTTCTGAACCAGGTGCTGGCGCTCGAAACCGCGCTCGCACCGCGAAAACTACTGGCGACTTTACTGGCCATTGAGGCAGAAATCGGCCGGGTGCGGTCGGAAAAATATGCGCCCCGCCTGATCGACATCGACATTCTGCTGTTCAACGACCTGCATTATCACGATGAGCACCTCGATATCCCGCATCCGCACCTGCCACAGCGGCGTTTTGTGTTGACACCGCTGGCGGAAATAGCCGGTGAACAAATACATCCGGTTCTCCATCGCACCATCCGGCAACTGCTCGATGCCTGTGAAGATCCCCTGCCGGTGGTGAGGCTCCATTGATTTTTCCACAAACTATTCATCCTGCTTTTTCCGTAAAACGTATTTCTTTTACCTTGCGGGCTGCTTTATGCGTTACAACTTTATTACGATAGAAGGAAACATCGGAGCCGGCAAGACCACCCTGGCTCATATACTGAGCAAACATTACAATGCCCGGCTGATACTCGAAGAGTTTGCAGACAACCCTTTCCTGCCAAAATTTTACGAAAATCCCCAACAGTTCGCTTTTCCACTGGAATTGTTCTTTATGGCTGAGCGGTTTAAACAACTGAAAGAATTGTTGCAACAGCAGGATATGTTCCAGGAACTGACGGTATCCGACTATTTGTTCACCAAATGCCTGCTGTTCGCAAAAGTGAACCTGCCGGAAGATGAATACCGTCTTTATCAACGGCTGTTCGAGATCATTCACCAGCAACTGGTGCAACCCGAACTGCTGATCTATCTGCATGCGCCGGTGGATAAATTGCAGGCCAATATCCGCAAACGTAACCGCTCCTACGAACAGCAGATCCCGGATGATTACCTGTTCAACATCCAGGAAACGTATACCAATTATATCCGTCAGCAAAATCCGCGGACCTTATTTGTAGATGCCTCCAATGCCGATTTTCTGGGCAATGAAAAGCATACGCAGATTATCTACGATGCGCTGGAAAAGGAGTACGAACCAGGTATTCACTATATCTCGCTTCCCTGAGTTGCCGCGTTTCAGTAAATTTGCGCTAACCAATGGACGACAACGTACCGGTAACGCAGGTTACAAACGATCCTTTCGCCGCAGTGCGGATTCCCGAATACAGATTTCTCCTCTCAGGACGCTTCTGCTTTGTTATGGGCATCCGAATGATGACCACACTCGTGGCCTGGTGGATTTATCATCTCACCAATGACCCGCTTGCGATCGGGCTGGTGGGATTATCAGAAGTCATTCCTGCTTTGTGCATGGCTTTGCCTTCGGGGCACATTATCGATCAGAGCGAAAAGCGAAAGCTGTTGCTCAAGGCCATCTCCTGTTATGTAGTGGCCGCAGCATTGCTGCTCTTTTTCTCCACTTCTTTTTTCGGTGAACATTTCTCAGGAAGGCAGATCTCGTGGTGTATATATGGAGTATTTTTCTGCACAGGCATTATCCGCGCTTTTGCCGGTCCTACCTTTTCCTCGATGATCGCCAATATTGTGCCGCGGCAGTATCTGCAAAACGCCACTACATGGACGCAGGCCAGTTGGCTTTCCGCCTCCGTTACGGGCCACGCGCTGGGTGGATTTCTCATTGCATTCGTTGGCATTACGGGCACCTTCATCGTAATCGTTTGCCTGATGATCTCCTCGCTTATCTTTTTGTTCCGCCTCCACCCCAAACCTCCTTCGCCGGAGAAAAAACAGCAAAACTCTTTACGCAGCATACAGGAAGGATTGCAGTTTGTATTCCGGACAAAAGAACTACTGGGCGCCATGGCGCTGGATATGTTTGCGGTGTTGTTTGGCGGCGCAGTGGCCATGGTACCGGTGTACGCAAAAGACATTTTACATATCGGTCCGATGGGATTCGGGTGGTTGAATGCCGCTTCTGATATCGGTTCTGCAATCATTGTGGTATTGCTCACGCTGGTGCCGATGCGCAGGGCACAAGGCAAAAAACTGTTGCTGGCGGTAGGCGGTTTCGGCATCTGCATCATCATTTTCGCCTTTTCCAAATGGTTCCTGTTGTCGTTTGCCGTATTGATGGTTGCGGGTATGCTGGATGGCGTGAGCGTGGTGATACGCGGAACGGTGATGCAATTAAAAACGCCGGATCACATGCGCGGGCGCGTTGGCAGCGTAAGTTCGATGTTTGTCAACTCCAGCAATGAATTGGGACAATTTGAAAGCGGTCTCGCCGCGCGGCACCTGGGCATTATTCCTTCCGTGGCATTTGGCGGATGCATGACCCTGCTCGTCTTTATCATTACCTGGTTCAAGGCGCCCAAGCTGCGGAAGTTTGAATATTGATCACTTCTGGGCAGCCATCAGTTTTTCAACCACATAATAAGTAATGGGACAAAATTCGGTGTTCTTCAATGTCAGCACCGGTCGCTTAATCAGCACGTCTTCATCCGTGTAGGGAAAACGGCGGCAGTCCGAGGGGCGGTCTTCGTACACCGAGCAGTGGTTGTCCGCGCCCAGGAAAGGGCAAGGCGATGATTTTACCACAAAATCTCCTTCCTCATCCACCCGGAGATAGGTTTCTATAAACACGCTTTCACGCATGCCCATCACTTTAGCGATCCGTTTTACATCCGGAGTTTTGAAGCGCGGGGAAAAGCTTTTACAGCAGCGGGCGCAGGCGAGGCAATCCACTTTTTCGAATGCTTCTTCGTGAAGATCAGGGAGTTGCCTTAAGGTTTTGTTTTTGTCGGCCCTGGCCAGAAATTGTTTGTACAATTTTCGCCGTTCGCCCGATTTTTTTTGCCAGTTGTGCAACAGATCTCCCGCCATCGTGCGAAGGTACGGAGAGAATGGTCAATTGTGAATCGTGAATGGTGAATGGTGAATGGTGAATGGTCAATGGTCAATGGTAGCCACCTTCGAGCTTAAACCTTACACCTTAAACCTTAAGCCCTAAACCTTAAACCTTACACCTTAAACCTTAAGCCTTTTACCTACAACCTATTACTTACTACCGCCTTATCCACATTCCTGGCCGGTACGAACAAACGCTATTTTTTGTGCTGACAGCATCGTAACTTTGCAGCGCTTTTCGCCAGCCGTCGGTCGACGCGCTGACCTTTCCCGTAGATCTTAAAAATCGCCAATTAAATGAGCTTGTTCGAACAACAATCCAATGAATTCCGTTCCCGCCATATCGGTCCGAGGGAAGGAGACTCCCGCGCCATGCTGCGCGCCATCGGCTCCGCCAGCCTGGATGAACTCATCGACCAGACCGTTCCTGCTGCTATCCGCATGCAATCTCCGCTGGACATCCCTCCTACGCTCAGCGAACATGAATACCTGCGGCATATCAAAGAAGTTTCCCTGAAGAATAAACTATTCACCAATTATATCGGCCAGGGCTACTACGATACCATCACACCCTCGGTAATTCTCCGGAATATTTTTGAAAACCCGGGATGGTATACTCAATACACTCCCTACCAGGCTGAGATTTCGCAAGGCCGCCTTGAAAGCCTGCTGAACTTCCAGACCATGGTCAGCGATCTTACGGGCCTGCCTATTTCCAACGCCTCCCTGCTCGATGAAGCAACGGCCGCCGCGGAAGCCATGAGCATGTTTTTCCATACGCTCAACAAACAGGAAAAACCTGAACGCCCGCGTTTCTTTATCGATAAAGAAATTTTTGCCCAAACGAAAGACGTAATCCGCACAAGAGCACTGCCACTCGGCATCGAACTCACAGAAGGCGATTACAAAACATTTACACCCGATGCCAGCTTCTTTGGTGCCATCGTACAATATCCCAACGACAAAGGTGCCGTAGAAGATTACCGCGCATTTACCGAAGCTGTGCATGCAGCCGGCGCTTATGTGGTAATGGCAACTGACCTGCTGGCTCTTACACTGCTCACGTCTCCGGGCGAACTCGGAGCCGACGTAGCGGTAGGTTCCGCACAACGTTTTGGTGTGCCGCTCGGTTATGGCGGACCCCACGCAGCCTTCTTTGCTGTTAAAGATGATTTCAAACGCAGCATTCCCGGCCGCCTGATCGGCGTAAGCGTGGACGCACAAGGCAACCGCGCATTACGCATGGCCCTGCAGACACGTGAGCAACACATCAAGCGCGAAAAAGCAACCTCCAACATCTGTACCGCACAGGCATTGCTGGCCAACATGGCGGCCATGTATGCGGTTTATCACGGACCCGACGGACTGCGCAATATCGCCCGCCGCGTGGCACTGCTCGCACAAACCGTTGGTGAGGCGATTGCCGAACGCGGATTTGAATTAGTGTCCAACGCCTTCTTCGATACCATCGTTGTACGCGTTAAAGATGTAAACATCATCCGCGAAAAAGCAGAGCGTCAACAGATCAACCTGCGCTATATCGATCATCAGCATATTGGCATTTCCCTCGACGAAACCACCTTGCCCGAAGACCTGTACGATCTCATCAATTGTTTTGAAAACGATACAGATCCTGTTACATTCGATATAGCCCAGGATGCAGAACTCGTACACCTGCCTGCTTCACTGCAGCGCAGTTCGGAGTTCCTCACACATCCTGTATTCAACAGCCATCACAGCGAAAGCCAGATGATGCGCTACATCAAATCCCTCGAGAACAAAGACCTTTCGCTCAATACATCGATGATCTCTCTCGGCAGCTGCACGATGAAGTTGAATGCAGCTACGGAAATGATGCCGTTAAGCTGGTCGCACTGGGCGCGTATGCACCCGTTTGCCCCACTAGATCAGGCCGGAGGTTATCAATACATCGTGGACGAGCTGTCCCGCTACCTCTGCAACATCACGGCATTCGACGCGTGTAGTTTGCAACCCAACAGCGGTGCGCAAGGCGAGTATGCAGGTTTGCTGACGATCAAAGCCTACCACGAGGCCAATGGCGATCATCATCGCAACGTAATGCTGATCCCGATCTCTGCACACGGTACCAACCCCGCCTCCGCCGTTATGTGCGGAATGAAGGTGGTCGTAGTAAAAGCGTTGGAAAATGGTTACATTGACATCGAAGACCTCAAAGCGAAAGCTGCACAATATTCCAATCAATTGTCGGGTATCATGATCACGTATCCCAGCACTTATGGTGTGTATGAGGAAACAGTGAAGGAAATCACCGACGTCATTCACCAGCATGGCGGCCAGGTATACATGGATGGTGCAAACATGAACGCACAGGTGGGCTTAACGGCTCCCGGTCTGATCGGTGCAGACGTTTGTCACCTCAACCTGCACAAGACCTTCGCCATTCCGCACGGTGGTGGCGGTCCCGGCATGGGCCCTATTTGTGTAAAATCACATCTTGCACCACACCTGCCTGGTCACGTATCACTGGCTGGTGAAAAAGGAGTGGTGTCGATGAGTGAAGGTCGTGGCGCCGTATCTGCCGCTCCCTATGGCAGCGCTTCCATCCTGCTGATTTCTTATGGTTATATCCGCATGCTCGGCGCACAAGGTCTTACCGATGCAACGCGCTATGCGATTCTCAACGCCAACTACATGCGTGCGCGCCTGGCTTCCAAATACGATATTCTCTATACCAATCACCAGGGACAATGTGCGCACGAATTCATCGTTGACCTGCGACCGTTCAAGAAAACTGCCGAAGTGGAAGCGGAGGATGTTGCCAAACGTCTGATGGATTACGGTTTCCATGCGCCGACGATGAGTTTCCCCGTTCCCGGCACCATCATGATCGAGCCTACAGAAAGTGAAGACAAAGCAGAACTTGACCGTTTCTGTAATGCGCTGTTGTCTATCCGTGAAGAAATTGAAGCGATTGAAGAAGGCAAAGCCGACAAAAAAGATAATCCGCTGAAAAATGCCCCGCATACGCAGGCGGTGATTTGTTCTTCTAACTGGGAGCATGTCTATTCCCGCGAGCAGGCTGCGTTCCCGCTGCACTATGTAAGCGAGAATAAATTCTGGCCAAGTGTTGCGCGTGTGAATAATACCGTTGGTGACAGAAATCTTATCTGTACTTGCGAGCCGGTGGAGAGCTATATGGAGACTGAGGCGTAAGGAGGAAACAGCCGCCCGATACTTATGGCCGAAGCTTCGGCCATAAGTTTTAAGTAATAAGTTAAAAAGCCATGGTGCGCACCCTGAGGTTCTCGAAGGGTGCGCACCATTTTCGTAACTGCTGGATGTTTATTGGCGATTTGCGTTTGACAATTGACGGCTGCTCATTGCCAATTCACTCATTCACTGATTGCCTTATTGACCTGTTCATCTTCAATCTTGTGATTCGGATAAATTCCGGCGGCAACAGCAGCAGGAACCAAAACGAAGGAACAAGCTCAAGGTACAGGTAAACAAAAAGACATACCCACATTAAGATGGGAAATGCCCGGACCAGATAGCGGTGGTGAAAAAAAGTCCCGGAAAACAATGACAGATACCAATGAGCGGCAAAAAGCAGGATAATAAAAACCACAGTACAGATTATGGGGTAAGTAAAAGGGAGCTTATCCAATGCGGGTTCAGTCGCATTACTCTCCGGCAGCTATAAATACGCTTCTCTGCCTTCATTATAAAATCAGAAAAGCCTCTGCTGAAAAGAACGTTCGATTCCATTGAACGATGAAGATCAGTCTATTCCCGAATAATGTTATTACATCATTCTCCGGAATTGTTATATAATTCACACATTATTCCCCATTTACCGGCCGGTCAGCCATATTTGCCGTAGTATTGTACAGCCAAGTCTCCACTGATAAAAAAGAAGATTTATTATTTCATTTTTTTCTGATCAGGTGCTGTTGCTTTCTCCGCAGGTATATAGCATATTGTAAAAGTTAAACGGCTGAACGTTACGCTATTACTGCTTTTAATAATTCATTGAAAGGGAATAATCTCCTTGTTAGTTGTCATCAAAATCTGCTTACAGCATCTTTCAATAGCCTCACAATTGTTTGAGATCAAGGCAAACCTGTTTAAGACTGTGGCATGGCAGGATAATTGAGTCTATATATCGAATGCACTTACTGAATCTCCGGGAATATCCGGCTACCTTATTCCTACGCTGCGCCCTAATCAACCACTTCAGTGAAATTGTACATCAAAAATATGGTTTGCATCCGTTGCACAATGGTCGTGAAGGCGGAACTCGAACAATTGGGATTACATTATACGAGCGTAGCGTTAGGGGAGGCAGATATAATTGAAAATATTTCGCCGGAACAATTGGACCTGTTCAAAAGGGCGCTTTTGAAATCAGGACTCGAACTGATGGATAACAAAAAAAGTGTACTGATCCAGAAAATTAAAACCGTGATCGTAGAACTGGTACATTATTCGGAAGAGCCGTTGACCATCAAATTTTCGGAATACCTCAGCAGCAAACTGAACCACGATTACACTTACCTGGCTAATCTTTTTTCAGAAGTGCAGGGCACAACGATCGAGAAATTTTTCATAGCGCATAAGATTGAACGGGTAAAAGAGTTGTTGGTTTATAATGAGCTAACCCTTACGGAGATCGCATTCAAAATGCACTACAGCAGTGTTGCGCATTTGTCCAGCCAATTCAAGAAGGTAACAGGTCTGACTCCGACGCACTTCAGACAGCTTAAGGACAAGCGACGTTCGATGCTCGAAGACGTGTGAATTATACAATTCTTTCACAGGATACTGTAACGATAGTACGTTTAAAAAGACTCACCTTTATTACAGTTCTCCATTCAAACTAAAAAAGTGTTCGTGTTTATCATTGTTTCCGTTTCCGTACTATTAATCGCCCTGTTTTTTCTTCGCGTACTCCTCTATTCAAAAAAGAATATTTCTGAAAAATCTTTCTCGCTCGCTTTGCAGAGTGAAAATAACGGAGAGTATGAAGAAGCCCTGCTCAATTATGAAATCGCGCTCGTTCAGGTTAAAAAAATGAAGCACCACAAAGATCTGAAGAGTAAAATACTCGAAAAGATCAAAGTGCTGCATACCGTCATTCAATACCAGAAGAACCTGTTCAATGTGAATAAGAACGCATATTAACAATCATGTATAATATTTAAAAAATGACTAAAAGCAATCTCTTACTATCCGCCCTTTTTATAAGTGCTGCAGTACATTCCCAGACTTATGTTACTACGGTACAATATAAAACAATGATGCAGCCTGCCCTTACACTTGAACTGGCCAACAACCAGGAAGATGTAAAAGCTACCATCCTGCAAAAGTTAAAAGATGCGGGATACAAACCGCAGACAGAAGGACACCTGTTCTGGAAGAACAACACAACAGACGGGTTTTATGTATTCAACAATACCCAACTTCCTTCCCTGGGCAGTCAGAAGCTGGACATGTATTTCAAGATAACGCAGAAAAACAAAGAAGAAAAAAACAACAGTTTGATCTACTTATTGATCAGCACAGGTAATGAAAACTTTACGTCACCCGAACAAGACACCGTGCTATGGGACAATGCCCGTATTTTTCTGAGCAGCCTTATCGAAAACACCACAGCTTACAGTCTTGAAGAAGACATCAGGAAGCAGGAAGACGTCTTAGCGGCTTCACAAAAAAAGTTGTCGAATTTTCAGAAAGATGAGAAAGACATGGACGGCAAAATGAAAAAAATGCAGGAGGATCTCCGGACTAACAAAGACAACCAGACCAACCAGCAGCTTGAGGTGGAAAACCAACGACAGGCACTGGAGGCCTTGAAGCTAAAAAGAAAGGCATAGTGATCCAGAGAGTGTGAGCAACAAGTTCCGTCCTGCAGATGTGGGAATTATATAACAAATCTGTTAAATCGTGTAACAACCGCAGAAAGCCCGATGCTACCTTTACACTGGTTTTTCATAGGATATTGGACTTAATACAGGGCTGGATTTTTATCCTGGCCCTTTTTATTTTACAGACACCCCTGCACGCAACCTATCAGTAATAAATCACTTACTATAAAATACAGTTTATGACCGACAAGCATACAGAAGACCAGGAAAACACCGAACTGGAAAAATCAAAAGCGCATATCATCGTTGAAATAATTGAATACATGGCCAATTCCGTAGTAATAAAAACGATCATCAAAAAATCGACCGGTAATATCAGCGTTATGTCATTCGACAGCGGAGAAGGATTAACAGAAAAGATCTCCCCGTTTGACACCTTTGCCCAGATCATTGAAGGGAGGGCCGAGATCGTTATTGATAAAGTATCCCATATGGTAGAATCAGGTCAGGGTATTATTATTCCGGCCCATTCAACCAATCATATCGAGCCCAACGGCCGTTTCAAAATGATCTCAACTATTATCAAAAGCGGATATGAATAACTTCCTTCCGGTTAGTTTCCACGCACCCTTTGAGACTCGCACGGTTAAATTTATCAATGGAAAAATTCAGTTTCGTCATCTTCATATTAACAGTGCTCATTACACTATCTGCACTGATAGAAAAGATAAGACTGCCGCATCCCGTCTTTTTTGTAACAGCGGGGCTGGCTATCGGTTTTATTCCCATACTCCCCGACCTTGTGCTGGACCCGGAAGTAGTATTCGTCATTTTTCTACCGCCACTGCTCTACGACGCTGCTTTTCATACCTCGTGGCATGATTTCAAAACCAACATCAGACCCATTTCTACGTTAGCGGTCAGTCTTGTTTTCTTTACAACGGTCACAGTGGCTGTTACTGCTTATTATTTTGTTCCCGGTTTCACCTGGCCGCTGGCTTTCCTGCTGGGTGCGATTGTATCGCCTCCGGATGCCGTAGCAGCAGGCGGGATCATCAAAGGCCTGGGTTTAAATAAACGCATTATTACCATCCTGGAAGGAGAAAGCCTGGTAAACGATGCGTCGGCACTGATTGCCTACCGTTATGCGCTGGCCGCAGTAACCACCGGCAGTTTTATATTATGGGACGCCAGCCTTCAGTTTTTGCTGGTAACCGGCGGAGGCATTGCCATCGGTATCATCATTGGCTATCTATTGATAGTAGCGCATAAAAAAATAAAGAATAATGCCACCGTGGAGACATGCCTCACGCTGCTGACACCTTTTTTATCCTATTTAGCAGCGGAAAAGGTTCACACTTCTGGAATTTTATCCGTCGTAAGCACAGGCCTTTTTATCTCCTGGCATTCGCATGAAATATTTTCTTACCAGACCAGGATGCGGGCCAGGTCCGTGTGGGATACATTAATGTTTTTATTGAACGGATTTGTTTTTATCCTTATCGGCATGCAATTACCCGGCATCTTAAAACAACTGGGAAATTATACATTGCCGCAACTGATAGGCTATGGCCTCATCGTAAGCCTGGCAACTATCGTGGTCCGTATTATATGGGTATTTGCCGGTGCCTATGCGGCCAGATTGTTCAGAAAAAAAAGAACAGAGCCGGATCCTGAATCTTCACAACCGGACGACGAAACCACCTGGAAAAGTGTATTGATCATTTCGTGGACCGGCACCAGGGGCATTATCTCCCTGGCCGCTGCGCTCGCCATACCCCTAACCTTGTACAACGGTACTGCCTTCCCCCAGAGAGCCATGATCCTGTTTCTGTGTTTCGTAGTGATATTTATTACTCTTGTGATACAGGGACTTTCATTGCAGCCGCTGGTTCGCCTGCTTGGTGTAAAACCGGCGAACAACAAAGACCGGGAAACGAGGGAGCTTCAATTATATATCGTTAACAGCACCCTGCATTTTATAGATGAAGAGTGTTCTGCAGCCCCAGCCACACTGTTTAAGGACGCATTAAAAAAAAGATACGAACACCTTGCCCGGCAATTGACCGAAGAAATACAAACCCAGACAGAAAAGGAAAGCAGGCAAAAGGATTTTCCTTCGACAGCACTCACTTCCGTAGAACAGACCCGGATAGAAATTGGCAAATTTCAGCGTCAACTGCTGCTTAAATTGCACAAGGAAGGACATTTCACCAGTGCCGCAATAAAGCAGGTGGAGAGAAACATGGATATTGATGAACTGCAGTCGGCGACTAAGTTATAAGTTAAACAGCCGTTGTAAGTATTAAGTTCTCTTGTTGGTGTTGACACCAACAAGGGCAGAGAGCTCATCCACGATTCACGATTGACGAATTGTTCCATTTTCACATTTCGCTAGGCGGTAAAGGCATATTATTTGCCCCCTTACCACTAAATTTTCGCCGGATGAATTGGATCGATTTGCTGTTGGTGGCTGTATTTCTTGTCGCTGTATGGGCAGGCTGGCACCGGGGATTTATTCTCGGCACCCTGGACCTGGTTGTGTGGGTGGGAAGTTTTCTGGTTGCCTACCTCGGATATCCGCACACTTCATCCTGGTTTGAGGATTGGTTTCCCCGTTTGGGGGCATGGCTGTTGCCGGCTGCATTTCTTTCCACGCTGGTGATTGTGCGTGTACTGCTGGGCGTCATTGCCCACAGAGTTGTCCGGTTGATCCCGCATTCTACGATGAATACGGGGGTTAATAAATTACTGGGCGTCCTGCCGGGGGCTGTCAACGGATGGATTTGCTCGGTGGTCCTCTCCGCCCTGCTGCTGGCCTTGCCGCTCAAAGACAGCGTTACGCAGGAAACACGCGACAGCAAACTGGCGGTTACCCTCGGCATGCAATCCGAGTGGGCCAACAAAAAACTGGCGCCCGTATTCGATCAGGCAGTTCGCCAGACGATGAACGGATTGACGGTTCAGCCTTCTTCACATAAAACCATCCAGCTTCACTTTACTTATAACAATCCGAAAACACGTCCGTTCCTCGAAGCCAAAATGCTGGAGATGATAAATGAAGAACGGGCGAAAGAAGGACTCAAACTGCTGCAGGCAGATCCGGAAATGGCAGCCGTTGCCCGGGCCCATTCAAAAGATATGTTTGCCAGGGGCTATTTTGCCCATAATAATCCCGATGGCCAGGATCCTTTCGACAGGATGGAAGCGGCGAAGGTAAAATTCCGCACAGCAGGGGAAAATCTTGCACTTGCACAAACACTGGAAATTGCCCACACCAACCTCATGAATTCTCCCGGACACCGCGCCAATATCATGAATCCGGCCTTTGGCCGCGTAGGAATAGGCGTACTCGATGGCGGATTTTATGGCCTGATGATCAGCCAGGAATTCCGCGATTAACAGGAACGGCATAGTTTTTCTCCTGATTCCTGTAAAAAGGCTTTATGAAATGGGATTGGGAAAAATTTTATGACCGCGCTTACAACTGGGTGTTGACCACGGGGCCGCGGCTGATCATAGCCATAGCACTTTTACTGATAGGGCTTTGGCTGATCCGCGTATTTATCGGATGGATGCGCAAAGGCCTGGAACGAAGAAATTTCAACCCCTCGCTGAGGTATTTCCTCCTCAACCTTACGGCCATTTCCTTACAGATTATCCTCATCCTGATGGCTACACAGATCGTCGGGATTCAACTCACTTTCCTCACCGCTATTATCGCTGGTTTCAGTGTCGCCGCCGGCCTTGCATTGTCCGGCACACTGCAGAATTTTGTAAGCGGCATTTTAATCCTCATGTTGAAACCTTACCGCGTGGGCGATAACATCAGCACACAGGGACAAGAAGGTAAAGTAACGGCCATACAAATGTTCTATACAACCGTGCTCACCTACGACAACAAAACCATCACCATTCCCAACGGACAATTATCCAACAACGTAGTCGTAAACCTTAGCAAAGAAGGCAACCGGCGTATTGATATCGATCTCAAATTCAGCTATGGCATCGATGAAAATGAAGTAAAAAAAGTAATAGAGAAAACCCTGCAAGATGCAAAGGATATTCTCTCCGAACCTAAAGTACGCATTGGCATCACGCTCCTTGAGGCAGATAAATACACACTCAGCGTAAATGCATGGACATCCGCGCATGGCTTCATCGATTCAAAAATAGTCTTGCAGGAAAAAATATTGAAAGACCTGCGGGAAGCTGGCATCAAGTTACCCGGCACCTGATTTTTATGGTACAATAGTTGGTTTTTTTTAATTTAAACACCAAACATTATGAAAGTACAATCCATACTCTTCCTCTTTTTATTTACACTCGTATTCCTGAGTAGCTGCGGCGTAGTAGAAACTGTTTTTAAAGCAGGCATGTGGTGGGCATTTTTCCTTGTGGCGCTTGCCATCGTGCTTATACTCTGGATTGTCGGGCGTGCAAAAAAATAAAAGATGAAAAAAATTAAACTAGCCGGAATTTCGGGTAGTCTCCGCCGCGATTCATTCAATACACATTTATTGAAAAATATCGCGGACCTGCTACCTGAAAATGTATCGATGGATATTTTGTCTATCGATCTTCCGCTTTACAATGCAGACCTCGATATTCCCCAGGCAGAAGAGCGCCCCGCCGCTGTGCAACAATTCAGAGACGGGCTTGCAGCAGCGGACGGACTGATCATCGTTTCACCCGAATACAATTTTTCTATTCCGGGGCTTCTTAAGAATGCGATCGATTGGGCATCGCGTGGCAAAGATTCTCCCATGCTCAGAAAGCCTGTTGCACTAATGGGTGCTACGCAGGGATTGTGGGGTACAGCCAAAATGCAAGTGGCATTTTTCCCCATATTCCAGTTCATGGATATGAAGGTTGTTCAACAACCGGAAGTGCTGGTGGCAAAAGCGCAGGAAAAATTTGATAAAAACGGTAAACTGACCGATGAAACATCGATCAAGCTGATCAAACAGAAGGTTGAAGCTTTGCTGAAGTTAGTTGCGGCCAGCGGAATGTAAAAAAGTATCCTCCGGATGTGTAAATGGATTTATCGTCACTCATTGACCATTCACAATTGACAATTCACCTAAAAAACGCGATATGAAAAAGCATCAAACTCCCGATAAAAACTCAACCGTTACCCGGGAAGAAAAAGACCTGCTGGATGACGCCGCCAACTCCACCGGTTCTGAAGACGATCAGCAACTGAGAAGAGCGCGCCTCGACGAGACCGACGAAGATGGCGAGCAACTCAACGAAGACTCCGAAGACCTTACCGGCGAAGACCTTGATGTGCCCGATGAGGATGACGATCAGGAAAGAGGAACGGAAGACGATAGTGATGAAGAAAACAGCTCCTACAGCCTCAGCGACGACAAAGAAGACGACATCAATACCCGGCAGTAAACCGTCTCAAAAAATTAACCGGCCCCCGAACTATCGGGGGCTAATTTTGTTGTACCTTTTTTATCAGATAAATTAACTGAGAAATGACTCCCACTAACGCCTATGCAGCACCAGCCGCGGGAGCGGCTCTTGCTCCCTTCCAATTCAACCGCCGCAATACCGGCCCCAATGACGTTAAAATCGAAATCCTCTATTGTGGCGTGTGCCACTCAGATATTCACCAGGTGAGAGATGAATGGGGTGGCTCCATTTTCCCCATGGTTCCCGGCCACGAGATAGTAGGCCGCATCATCGAAACCGGCAGCGACGTTACCAACTTCAAAGTAGGCGACCTCGCAGGCATCGGCTGCTTCGTAGATTCCTGCCGCACCTGCCCCAGTTGCGCCGCAGGCGAAGAGCAGTATTGCGATCAGGGCATGACGGGCACTTACAACAGCTACGAACGCGACGGCCGCACTCCCACTTATGGCGGCTATTCCACACATATCGTAGTAGATGAAAAATATACGCTTCACGTTTCCGATAAATTACCGCTGGAAGCGGTTGCTCCATTGCTTTGCGCAGGCATCACCACTTATTCACCGCTGCGCCACTGGAAAGTAGGCAAAGGTTCTAAAGTAGCCATCGTGGGTCTTGGTGGTCTCGGCCACATGGGCGTAAAATTCGCCGCCTCCTTCGGCGCAGAAGTAACAGTAATCAGTACGTCTGCCAGTAAAGAAGAGGACGCACGCAAACTCGGCGCACACCACTTCGCCGTAAGCAAAGACAGCGCACAAATGCGCAAACTCCGCGGCGAGTTTGACTTCATCCTCGATACTGTTTCTGCAGAACACAATTACAACGATTACCTGCAATTACTGAAACTGAACGGAACAATGGTAGTAGTTGGTATTCCGGAGCATCCTTCTACCGTAAATGCCTTCAACGTTATCGGCAAACGCCGGTCACTCGCAGGCTCCATGATCGGTGGCATCCGCGAAACACAGGAGATGCTGATCTATTGCGCAGAGCATGGCATTACCTCCGATATCGAACTCATCAACATCGACCAGATCAACGAAGCGTATGAACGCATGCTGAAAAATGATGTGCGCTACCGTTTCGTGATAGATATTGCTTCGCTCAACAAAGCCTGAGGGCATTGAGCTGCTGACGATTGCCGGCCTTTTTAAAATAATCAATTATGGAAAAAAGAAAACTTGGCCAGTCTTCGCTGGAGCTGTTTCCCCTTGCTTTAGGCACCAATGTGTTCGGATGGACCATTGACGAACCTTCTTCGTTTGAATTGCTGGATGCATTCACCGGAGAAGGTTTTAGTTTTATAGACACCGCTGATGTTTACTCCCGCTGGGGTGAAGGGAACAAAGGCGGCGAATCGGAAACCATCATTGGCAACTGGCTACGCAAAAGCGGCAAACGCAATGAAGTGATCATCGCCACGAAAGTTGGCAGCGACATGGGACAGGGCAAAATCGATTTGACGAAAGATTATATCATCCGCGCCGCCGAAGATTCCCTGCGTCGGTTGCAAACCGATACCATCGACCTCTATCAAACCCATTTCGACGATAACACTACACCCGTAGAAGAAACGCTGGCCGCTTACGACCAACTGATCCGTGAAGGTAAAGTGCGTTACATCGGTGCCTCCAACCTCAAACCCGACCGGCTGAAAGATTCATTGAAAGCCGCTAAAGAAAAGGGGTTGCCGCGTTATGAATCTTTCCAACCGGAATACAACCTTTATAACCGCGACAGCTTTGAAGGCGATTTGCAGCAATTGTGTATCCGCGAAAACCTTGGCGTGATCACTTACTTCTCATTAGCGGCAGGATTTCTTACTGGTAAATACCGCGGCGAAGCCGATTTGAATAAAAGTAAAAGAGGCCATGGCATGGATAAATATTTTACGCCACGCGGCTTCCGCATTCTCGATGCATTGGATCAGGTAGCAGCCCGCTATTCCGTTACGCCCGCCAGCATTGCATTGGCGTGGCTGATTGCACAGCCCGGCGTTACCGCGCCTATTTCAAGCGCTACCAGCCTGCAACAATTGAACACATTGACCGAAGCAGCACGTCTGCAACTGGATGAAGAGAGTTTGCAGCAACTGACGGAGGCTGGGGCAAGTCAATAAGTGAATCGTCTTTGCGCCTCAATTACTTGGCGCCTTTGCGTGAAAAGCAACGTCGGTTTCACGCAGAGGCGCATAAGGAGCAACGACGCAAAGAATAACCTATAACCACACGCCTTTATGCCTTCAAAGAATAAAAATGAAAACCTCGCTTACCTGCTCACACGCGTGGCAGTCGGCATAAGTCTGTTTGGGCATGGCGTTGTGCGGTTGCCGAAAGCCGGCGCTTTCAGCGAATGGATGCGCGACCGTTTTGAAAAGAGTTGGCTGCCCGCTCCTGTGGTGGGCACTTTCGGTTACGTGTTGCCCTGGATCGAATTCGGTATCGGGCTGTTATTGATCATCGGTTTGTTCACACGATCGGCATTGATCGGCGGCGCCGTGCTCATGATTGCATTGATCGGCGGATGTTGCCTGATCGAAGACTGGTCCGCCATTCCATCACAATTGATGCATGCCGGTTTTTGTGCGCTGTTGCTGGTTTTTCTTGAACGATATAATTATTATTCCTTTGACCGTCGCTTTCTGTCGGACAATCATTAAAATGATTTGTAAAACATGAGCCTGCTCTTTTCACCTTATAAGCTACGTTCGCTGACATTGCGCAACCGCATTGTCGTTTCGCCCATGTGCCAATATTCCGGCGAAGATGGATTTGCCAATGACTGGCACCTTGTACACCTCGGAACACGCGCCACCGGCGGTGCCGCGCTGGTGATCCAGGAAGCAACCGCTGTAACGCCGGAAGGAAGGATCTCTCCGCAGGACCTGGGTATCTGGAAAGATGAACATATTGACAAATTGAAATCGATCACCGGCTTCATCCATAGCCAGGGAGCGGTGGCAGGCATCCAACTCGCCCATGCCGGTCGCAAAGCCAGCACGGCGCGTCCCTGGGAAGGCGGCAAACAATTGAACACAGCAATGGGTGGCTGGACTAGCGTTGCACCTTCCGCCATTCCTTTTTATGAAAATGATATAGCCCCGGAGGCGTTGAGTGAAACCGCCATTGAAGAATTGATACAGGCTTTTGCCGATGCGGCTTCCCGCGCATTGAAAGCCGGTTATAAACTGGTGGAAATTCATGCGGCCCATGGCTACCTGATTCACGAGTTTCTCTCACCACTGAGCAATCAACGCACCGACCAATGGGGCGGCTCACTTGAAAACCGCACGCGCTTTTTGCTGCGCATCGTTGATACCGTGCGTAAAGTATGGCCGGATGAACTGCCGCTGTTTGTCCGCATTTCCGCTACCGATTGGGTAGAAGGCGGATGGGATTTGGAAAGTTCTGTTAAACTGGCCGCTCTTCTGAAAGAAAAAGATGTTGACCTGGTAGATTGCTCTTCAGGCGGATTGGCACCGAATGCCGTTATTCCCGCTGGTCCGGGCTACCAGGTGGGTTTCGCGGAAACTATTCGTAAAGAAGCCGGTATGGCTACCGGTGCCGTTGGCATTATCGTAACGGCTGCCCAGGCTGAAGCTATTTTGGAGGAAGGAAAAGCCGACCTCATCTTCATGGCGAGGGAACTCCTGCGCAATCCTTATTTCCCGTTGGATGCGGCTCAACAACTTGGGGATGAGATTGAATGGCCTGCCCAGTATGCAAGGGCACGCCGTCCGCTCAAATAGCAGGATTTCGTATCTTCGCGGTTCAATTTCACCTCACCAAGTTGCTCGCCATATTTACCGTAAAGGCAACTTTTTAATATGAAAACCGCTACCGGATTTGTTTCCCGTGTTTATCAACGTTTACTCGCACCCGTGGTTGCCTCGGTGACGCAGCCGGCAACGGATGAAAAAGAGATTCCGCAAAAACATACACGCCTGCAGATACGCATTGCCGTATCGGCTTTTTTCTTTTGCCAGGGAATCAGTTTCGCTTCCTGGGCCAGCCGCATTCCCGATATCAAATACAACCTGCAACTGACCGACGCCGCATTGGGCAGCCTGCTGCTGTTGCTCCCTGCCGGCCAGCTTTCTGCCATGCCATTTTCCGGTAAACTGGTCACCCATTTCGGCAGCAAAAAGATCATGCGCATATTCCTCGTGTTGTATGTACTCGCATTGACCAATATCGGTTATGCCTCATCTGCCTGGCAACTGGGTCTCGGACTTTATTTATTTGGCGTGTTTGGCAACATGGCCAATATTTCTGTAAACACGCAGGCGATCGGCGCGGAAAAAATGTATGGCCGTACCATCATGACCTCCTTTCACGGCACCTGGAGCGCTGCGGGACTTACCGGCGCATTGATCGGTATGTTGATGATGTCGCTCCGGGTAACCCCGCATGTTCACTTCTGGATCGTGGCAGGTTTTGTGATCTGCACAGTGATGATCGCACAGAATTACCTCGCACCGGGCCGCAGCGCCAGTGCCACTGCGGAAAAAAGACGTTTCTTTTCTTTACCCAATAAAGCGTTGGCACAACTGGGCATTATCGGTTTTTGCAGCATGGCCAGCGAAGGTGCCATGTTTGACTGGAGCGGTGTTTACTTCAAGCAGGTGGTGAATGCCCCCAACGCCTTTGTATTGCTGGGCTATCTGGGCTTCATGGCTACCATGGCAACAGGCCGCTTCCTCGGCGGCAACCTGCTTACCCGTTACGGACGTAAAAAAGTATTGCGCGTCAGCGGCATCATGGTATCGACAGGTTTATTTATTTCCGTGCTCTTTCCGTACCTCCTCACCGCATCACTTGGTTTTATCATTGTTGGACTGGGTGTATCATCCATTGTCCCCATGGTGTATAGCAGCGCAGGAAAAGTGTCCAATGTCTCTCCCGGCATAGCACTTGCATCTGTATCCAGTATCAGTTATCTCGGTTTCCTGATGGGACCGCCGCTGATCGGGTATATCGCTGAACTGGCCAGTCTCCGCTGGTCGTTTGCCGTTATTGCTCTCGCAGGATTTACCATTGCTTTGCTCGTATCAAAACTGAAAGTGTTGAACGACTGACGACCGGGACAGCCTGTATTTATTCACTTTATTAAAATGATTGCTATGCGTTATGCTATCGTATTATGGTTGTTGCTAACAACGGGAATATTTACCCATGCACAACAATCATCGACGCCGGTTAACGGCACCAATCTTGAAAACGTATCCTACCCTTTCGACGTGCACTACCTGTCGCTGGATGTGCAGGGCGAACCTCTTCGCATGGCCTATATGGATATAGAACCCGCCAGCCCGAATGGTCGCACGATTATGCTTTTACATGGAAAAAATTTCAACGGCGCATACTGGGAGCAAACGGCGCGCGATCTGCAGCAAGAAGGCTACCGCATCATCATTCCCGACCAGATCGGCTTTGGCAAATCATCCAAACCTACCCGTATTCAATATAGTTTTCCCTTGCTGGCTTCGCAAACAAAAATATTACTTGATACATTGAATGTGACGAAGACCATTGTGCTGGGACATTCAATGGGTGGTATGCTGGCAACGAGGTTTGCCCTGATGTATCCGTCCGTTACCGAAAAACTTGTGCTGGAAAACCCGATCGGGTTGGAAGACTGGCGTCAATACGTGCCTTATATGCCGGTGGAAGAATGGTACCGGGAAGAATTGAAGCAGACATACGAAAGCATACGCCAATACCAGCTTACATTTTATTACGATAATAAATGGAAAC
>Ga0160492_100243_pt1 | contig 39547 bp, 39 predicted proteins | sample DID2MG_FD_108258 | JGI IMG/M metagenome (GOLD analysis project Ga0160492, IMG submission 108258) | Enriched soil microbial communities from UW Madison campus, WI, USA - DID2877_E24_FP2 MG | ecosystem: Environmental > Terrestrial > Soil > Unclassified | place: USA: Madison, Wisconsin | collected... | reverse complement strand
TGTAGGTTTCGAAGGTGACGCTTTTTTGCGCGGATTTGATCGCGGCCAGCATGGGCGGAAAGATCTGGTCGCCGTTGAGCAGCTCTGTCACCGCATTGCCGCCCACAATGCCCGGGCCCAGCAGACTGCCCAGGGCACGTTCGAACTGCGGGTGGGCGGTGTTGTACAGGCGCGGCAGCTGTTGCTGCACCTTTTTCTCGCCCGCCGTGAAGTTGAGTGCCAACAAGACAAGGGCCCCCGTGGCCAGGGCCGTGAGCAAGACAGTGAACATGGTGAAGCGGCGGGGGGCGGCAGGTGGCATGGCGCGATGGTAGGTGGCGGCCTGGGGGTGGCGATGTAGGCGGACGCCGCCAACGCTGGGCGGCACAATTGCGGGGTGCTCGCCGTGCACACGCGGCTGCAGCACGCTTGCCATCCCCCGCGCTTTTTTCTTACCGTTGCCCTGCCGTGTCTGAACCTGCCCGCCCTTCCCTCATCCGCCCAGCCACCCCCATCAACCGCCGCAGCGCCTTGATCGGCACGGCGGGCCTTCTCGCCCAGCCCGCCCTGGTGGGGCTGCTGCACGCCAAGCCCTTGCCACCCGCGCCCACGGTGTGGCCCCAGGCGCTGCAGGTGCCCGGGGGTGTGGCGCGGCTGTCGCTGGGCCCGGCGGCCACACGGCCGGTGGCGCAGGTGCGCCAGGGCGATGCGGATGTGCCGCTGCGGGTGGTGGGCGATGCCATTGAGTGGACAGCCATCGTGGGCATACCGCTGGCCGCAGCACCCGGCGATGCGTTTATCACCGTGCTGGCCGAACGCGGCGGCAGCCCGCGCCTGGTGCACTACGCCGTAGCCCCCAAGCAATACAAGGAGCAGCACCTCAAGGTATCGCCGCGCACGGTAGACCTTTCACCCGAGGACCAGGCCCGCTACGAGCGCGAGCGCGACCACCAGGCGAAGGTGATGGCGACCTTCACCGAGCAGCCCGCCGGTGTGGCCCTGCCATCGCTGCGCATGCGGGTGCCGGTGCAGGGGCGGCGGTCCAGCTCGTTCGGGCTGCGGCGCGTGTTCAACGGCCAGCCGCGCAATCCGCACTGCGGCATGGACATTGCCGCCGCCACGGGCACGCCCATCGTGGCTCCGTTGCCAGGCCGGGTGATTGACGTGGGCGACTACTTCTTCAATGGCGGCACGGTGTGGCTGGACCACGGCCAGGGCCTGCTGACGATGTACTGCCACCTGAGCAGCATGGATGTGCGCGTGGGCGACGTGCTGCAGGCGGGCGACGCGTTCTGCAAGGTGGGCGCCACCGGCCGCGTGACCGGGCCGCACCTGCACTGGGGCGTGATGCTGAACAGAACCATGGTGGACCCTGCGCTGTTTGTGGCTGTGTAGTTTCGGCATCCACCGTCGCTGCGGGCCAACAGCGCTTGAAGGGGGCGCGCCCCTACCAGCGCCACCGCGGAACCGGCTTCGCCGGGCCGCTGGAGGCGCCCCCCTACGGGGGAAGACGCGAAGCGGCTCAGGGGGTCACTTCAAATAATTCATGAAGCCCGTGATGATCACGGCGTTGAAAAAATCGATGAAGAGCGAACCCACGAGCGGGATCACAAAAAACGCCTTCACCGATGGCCCATTGACGGCGGTGAACGCCTGCATGTTGGCCATGGCGTTGGGCGTGGCGCCCATGCCAAAGCCGCAGTGGCCGGCGGCGATGACGGCGGCGTCATAGTCACGCCCCATCACGCGGAAGGTGACAAAGTAGCCATACGCAAACATCAGCGCGGTCTGGGCAAGCAGGATGACCAGCAGCGGCCCGGCCACCTCGGCCAGCTCCCACAGCTTCATCGACATCAACGCCATGGCCAGGAAGAACGCCAGCGACACGTTGCCCACTACCTCGAACTGGCGCAGGGGCAGCGCACTGTCGCGCCAGTCGATGATGTTGCGCACCACCGCCGCCACCAGCATCGGGCCCAGGTACGAAGGCAGCGTAATGCCCAGGCCCTTGAGCCAGTTGACCAGCAACGTGCCTGCCCCGATGGACACGGCAATCAGGATGCTGGCGTACATCACAGTGTCGCTGTTGCCCATTGGGGCCGGGGCTGCAAGGCGGGCGGTGGAGGCATGGGCGGCGTCGACGGCGCCAGCCGCCGTGGCGGTGGCACCGGCTGGCACGCCCGCAGCCAACCCCGAGGTGTGCAGGCCATTGCGCCGCATCAGCAGGGTGCCCAGCGGGCCGCCAATCACACAACCCGCCACCAGGCCATAGGTGGCCGCTGCAATGGCGGCGGGCAACGCACCTGCGGCGCCCGCCTGCTCCAGCAGCGGGCCAAACGCGGCCGAGGTGCCGTGCCCACCCGTGAGCGATATGGACCCCGCCGCCACGCCGATGAGCGGATGCACGCCCAGCGCAGCAGCCAGCCCGGCGCCCAGCAGGTTCTGCAGCACCACAAGGCCCACGGCGGCGGCCAGAAACAGCGCTACGCCGACACCGCCTTTCTTGAGCAGCTCGAAGCTGGCCGAAAAGCCGATGGTGGTGAAAAACACCAGCAGCAAAAAGGCGCGCATGTTGTCGTAGAACTGAAAGGTGAACAGGCCCGTCTGGTGGCCCACCAGCGCAATCAGCGAAAACACCAGTCCGCCGATGATGGGCCCGGGAATGAAGTAACGCGAGAGCAAGCCGACGCGGTTTTTGATGAAATCGCCCACCACCAGCAGCACGGCGGCGATGCCGATGGTCTGGGCAATGTCGAGTTCAATGGTGGTCATGGCGGTGTCTCCTTGAGGCCTGGATGAGAGGGTCAGGCAACACTTGCCCAGATGAATCAGCTATGGATTAAATAGCTGCCAGCGCAAGCTAGCGTAGCGCTGGAGGCCTATTTTACCTGTCAAGCTCCGCCTCCCCGACCAGGCCGGAGGATGAAGCGGGTGTCAGACGCCACCCTGTTCACTCAGCGCCACACTGGTTCTTTCCTCCCTCGCTGCGGCTATGCTCGGCAGCCCTGCGCCCCCCGATCCACCCTCACCGCTCCCACCGCGTCGTCGATGACAACCCGCCTGATCCGTTTCAACAAACCCTACGGCGTGCTCAGCCAGTTCACGGCCGAGGGCAAATGGCAGGGCCTGAAGGACTACATCGACCTGCCCGGCGTATACGTGGCCGGGCGACTGGATGCCGACAGCGAGGGCCTGCTGCTGCTGACCAACGACGGCAAGCAACAGGCCCGCATTGCCGACCCACGTTTCAAGATGGAGAAGACCTACTGGGTGCAGGTGGAGGGCATCCCCGATGAGGCTGCGCTGGCCGCGCTGCGCAGCGGCGTGGTGTTGAACGACGGCCCCACCCTGCCCGCCCGCGCACGGCTGCTGGAGCCCGCGCCCGAGGTGTGGGACCGCAACCCGCCTATCCGCCAACGCAAGGCCATCCCCACTGCCTGGATCGAGCTGGTCATCCGCGAAGGCCGCAACCGCCAGGTGCGCCGCATGACGACCGCCGTGGGCCACCCCACGCTGCGGCTCATCCGTGCGGCCATCGGGCCGTACACGCTGGACGGGCTGGCGCCGGGCACCTGGGCAGATTGAGCTGGTAGGCGTGAAGGGCCTAGGCGGCCACCGCATGCATGCGCCGCGACAGGGCTGACCCACGCGCGCGCAAAAAGGCCCGCAAGCCCTCGGCATAGTCGGCCCCCACGGCCTGCTGCACCGAAGGGCGCGCAGCCAGTGCAGCACGCCAGTGCAGCACACGCGGCAAGCCTTGCCAGAGCCCCAGGTCATCCACGCCCGGCAAGGTGTCGATGACGTCAAAGTACCGGAACACCGGGCCGAACACCGCATCCACCATGCCAAAGTCCGGCCCGGCAAAGTACGGCCCCGGCGCGCTGCGCTGGCCCAGGGCCTCTTCGATCTGCACAAAGCGGCTGCGCAGGTCCTGCGCGCGGGCCTGCAGCGTGGCCTCATCCGGCGCGGCGTAGAAGCCCCCGATGGTGTTCAGCACGGCAGAGCCAAACTCCATCCATGCCCGGTGGCGTGCGCGTTGCAGCGGATCTAACGGGTGCAACACGGGCATGGCCACTTCGTCCAGGTATTCGCAGATCACAGCGGACTCGAACAGGCTTTGGCCCTGCACCTGCAGGACCGGGGTCTTGCCCAGCGGCGAGAGGGCCAGGAACCAGTCGGGCTTGCGGGCCAGGTCGATGGTGCGGCGCTCAAACGCCAGGCCCTTTTCGTGCAGCACGATGGCCACGCGCTGCACATAGGGGCACAGCGCGTGCGAGACCAGGGTGAGCGCGGGTGCGGCTGTAGGCGAGCTCATGCGGCCCATCCTTGAGCGTGTGGGGCACAGAGGGTGTTCAACAGGCAGGCAATGCAGGTGCAGGTGTGTTTCATAGGCGGGCTTTCTATGGCAAGGGGGTAGACATCGCCCGCGGTGTATCTACCGACGTATGGCGACCAGCAGAATTTATGATTGCATTGACGCCAACGAAATAAGCAAACATGAAAACATCGATTGCACCCACGCAATACCAATTGGGCGCCGCAGAGCTGGAAGTGCTGCTGGCCATGGTGCGCACCGGCACCTTGGCAGCAGCCGGTGAACGGCTTGGCGTGGATGCGTCCACGGTGTTCCGTGCCATCCAGCGCATCGAGCGCGGGCTGGGCCAGTTGCTGTTCGAGCGCTCGCGCGCCGGCTACCGCGCCTCAGAGCTGGCCCAGGCCCTGGCCGAGCAGGCCGAGCGCGTGGAAGCTGCCCTGGAGGCCGCCCGCACGGCCACGCAGGCACAGCCCGAGCAGGTGTCGGGCACGGTGCGCATCTCCACCACCGACACCCTCCTGCACGGCCTCATCGCCCCCGCCCTACAGGTGCTGCAGCCCCGGCACCCGGCCTTGGTATACGAACTGCATGCGGGCAATGAACTGGTGAGCCTGACGCGCCGAGACACCGACATCGCCGTGCGCGCCACCAAGCGTCCGCCACAACACCTGGTGGGTCGGCAGCTGGGCATGATCCGATCCGCGCTATACGCAGACACCGCCAGCCCGCTGGTCCTGTCCGACGTGGAGGCGGGCCGCGCAGCCTGGATTGCGCCCGACGACGCGCTGCCCGACCACCCCTCGGTGCGCTGGCGCAAAAAACAATACCCCAAGGCGCAGCCCACCTACCGCGTCAACAGCCTGCTCACCGTGATGGAGCTGGTGGCCCTGGGCATGGGCGTGGGGGTGCTTCCCCTCTTTCTGGCCCAGGGCCGCAGCGACCTGCGCCCCCTCACCGGGTCGCTGGCCGACTGTGAAACCGAGCTGTGGCTGCTGACGCACCCCGAGTCGCGGCACCTGCGGCGCATTGCCACGGTGTACGGGCATCTGGCGGAGACGGTTCAGTTGCCCTGACGCACTCGGGCCTTCCCGCCGCCCTCCCAGCTTGCTGCCAGCACGTTGTCAGCAGCCGGTCTCTACAGTGCGCCGCCATGACCCTCACACAGTTCTACGGCGCATCCAGCCTCGACGGCTTCATTGCCACGGCAGACCATGACCTTGGCTGGCTCTTGCAGTTCGGCGAGATCGAGGGCTCCAGCTACCCCGCTTTCATCCGCGACGTGGGTGCGCTGGCCATGAGGTCGCACACCTACGAATGGATGCTGAAACACGCCATAGACGCAGGCCAGCCCTGGCCCTACGCGCAGCCCACATGGGTGTTCAGCACGCGCACGCTGCGCGCCATCCCGGGCGCCGATGTGCGCTTTGTGCGTGGCGATGTGCGGCCCGTGCGCCAGTCCATGGTGCGGGCCGCAGCGGGGCGCAATGTGTGGATCGTGGGCGGGGGCGATCTGGTGGGGCAGTTTTATGACGCGGGCCTGCTGGACGAGTTGATCGTGCAGATCGCACCGGTCACACTGGGTGCGGGCAAGCCGCTGTTGCCACGCCGGATCACACAACCGGCGCTGCGCCTGCAGTCGGTGACAACGCTGGGCGGCCTCTTTGCAGAGCTGCGGTACAAGGTGCCGCCAGCCTCGCAACGCAACCCATAGCCACTCTCTTGAAGCTATTGTTTTTATAGCTATTTGCGCTTATCCATCAAGCGTCAGCGACTCTTTGGACGCAAAAATTCTTAACCCAGCGGCACCGCCTTGTTCACCGGGTGCGACAGTACCAGTGATGTGGAGACGCTGCCAAACGCGGCCAGCGCATCCACCACGCGCTCCAGGTCGGCGGGCTGGCCGAAGGCGCAGCGCACCACGAAGCAGTCTTCGCCGGTCACGCGCACCACATCCAGCACTTCGGGCAGGGACTGGAACAGCAACACATAGCGCTGGATGTGCTCATGCGTGGTGCGCACCCGCACCACCGCCTGCAGGCCCAGGCCCACGGCGGCTAGGTTGATGCGGGCCGCGTAGCCTGCAATCACGCCCGCGTCTTCGAGCTTTTTCACACGCTCGCTCATCGCAGGCTGCGACAGGCCGATCTGCTTGCCCAGCGCCGACAGGCTTTGCCGCGCGTCGTGCTGCAGGGCCATGAGGATCTGCCGGTCTTTTTTGTCCAGTTCCACGGGGTGCTTTCTTTGAACAGGCTCTTAACGATGACTTCAAGGTTTGGGCGGGCGATTTCCGATGAGCCCCCCTGGCCGGAACAGCGGCGGTTTCCTATTGTTGGCGGGCAGTGATGGATCTGCTTTGAGAACAAGGACATTGAATGACGACGCGACCTGTTTTGCTGATTCCGGGCATCAACAACTCGGGCCCCACACATTGGCAGTCATTGTGGCAAACCCGGCACGCGGGCGTGGCGCGGGTGGAGCAGGCCGACTGGGACCACCCCGATTGCGACACCTGGGTGCGCACGCTCGATGACGCCATTGATGCATCGCCCCAGCCCCCCATCCTGGTGGCACACAGCCTGGGCTGCCTGGTCGCGGTGCACTGGGCCGCGCGCCACCACCGGCCCGTGCATGCGCTGCTGCTGGTGGCGGTGCCAGACCCCGGGGGGCCGAATTTTCCGGCCGACGCCAAAGGCTTTGCCCCACTGCCTGCCGTGCTGCCCGCCCAGCCCGACCTGCCGAGACGGGTGCTGATGAGCAGCACCAGCGACCCGTATTCCACCCCCGGCTTTTCGGCGCAGTGCGCCAGCGCCTGGAACGCCGAGCACGTGGTGCTGGGTGCGCGGGGCCACCTCAATGCCGACAGTGGCCTGGGTGACTGGCCGCAGGGATGGGAGCTGGTGGCGCGCTGGCGCGGAGAGTGAGAACCGCTGCGGGATTGCCACGCCCCTCTGAGAGCGCAGGCCCAGAGCGCTCAGGCCCCAGTGCCTGGAACCTCCTCGTCAGCCACCAATGGCTTGCGCCTGGTCCATCACGAGGTAGCGCTTGACCAGATCGAAGAAGCTCTCGTAGAAAGCGTCCTTCGAGATGGTCTCGCTGCCCACCTTGACCAGCGATTCGCTGCTGGCAGAAAACGGCAGCGACACGGACCCGATGGCGCCCACGCCCACGCTGGCCGAGTTGTTGGTCTTGCGCAGGGCATAGGTGTCCTGCAGCGCCGTCACAAAGCCCAGGCTCACCTTGCCGTCATTGGCCTCGGGCACACACACCACGCGCACCACCATCTGCAGGTGCGACTCGGCTTCGGGCTGGAAGCTCTTTTTGCCCTCCACCAGCTCCGGCTGGTGGGTGGAGATGATGTAGCCCTGGCTCAGCAGCGCGCGGCGCGATGCCTCGCAGGTCTGGGCGGGCGTGGCGTCAAACAGGCGCGAGTAGGTGGCCACCGAACCAAAACTCTCCTGCACCCCAAACGTCTTGGGCGTGGTGCCCACACAGCCTGCCAGCAATGCGGCCAGAGCCAAGCTACCTGCAGCGGCACCAGAACGAACAGTGAAGCGGGTCGGGAAAAGGCACAAACGCAAGGGCGGGCACTCCTTCGGGGTCATCAACATCATCAAGAAAGTCGTCATTGCGGGGGGCATTTCCGGTTGCCATAGCGGCGCAGAACGGCTGCCATGGCGTTCTGACAGTCTGCACCACACCCGGTTCCCATCGATTCTAGAAAGCCCTATGCCCAGCCTGGCACAACGCCCTTGCCCGTGGAGGGGCTGAAAGCGTGGTAACCACAGCCCAAAGCCCTGCACGCAGGCCCTGCGCACCATTTCGGGCATTGCACGCGTCAAGGTATCAATTTGCAGCAGCCCGTAGAGACACCACGCTAGATGCTACACTATTGATAGCTGTTAGCGCTTATCCATAAAGCGCAAAGTGGCAATTTGGCACAACATTCTGTCATCTGCCTTCTTGCTCGCCTTCCACCATTTCTCTCTCCCTCTGCTGCCGTGCCCCTTGCCTCCCTGCTCTGCCTGGTCGTCGCCATCAGCGACGGCGACACCCTGACCGTGCGCTGCGGCGCGCCCGGTGCCTACCAGCAGGTGAAGGTGCGTATCGCCGCCATCGACGCGCCCGAGTCACGCCAGGCCTTTGGCCAGAAGTCACGGCAGCACCTGGCGCAGCTGTGCTTCAGGCAACGCGCCGCGCTGCAGCCGGTGGACGAAGACAGCTATGGCCGCACGGTGGCCCATGTGCGCTGCGGCAGCACCGATGTGGCCACCGCCCAAGTGCGCGCGGGCCTGGCCTGGGTGTACACGCCCTATGCCGAATCCCGCCCGCAGCTGGCGGCGCTGCAGCGCCAGGCGCGCAGCAGCGGCACAGGGTTGTGGTCACAGAAGCGGCCACTGGCGCCGTGGACCTACCGGCACCGGCACAGCCAGCGCTGACCCTCTTGTCACACTGCCTCAGGTGCGCAGCAGTGCCAGCACGCCCTGGGGCATCTGGTTGGCCTGCACCACCATGGCGTTGCCCGCCTGCTGCAGGATCTGCTGGCGGGCCAGGCTGGCGGTCTCTACCGCGAAATCCGTGTCGACAATGCGCGAGCGGCTGGCCGACAGGTTTTCGCTGCCGATCTGCAGGTTGGCAATGGCCGACTCCAGCCGCGAGGACTGGGCGCCGATGACGGCGCGCTGGCTGTTCACGTAGTCCAGCGCGCGGTCTACCGACACGATGGCCTGCGCGGCCGAGGTGGTCACATCCAGCGTGTTGCGCAGCCCCATGGCCCCCAGGCCAATCGCGCCCACGCGGGTTTCCAGGGTCTGGTTGGCGTTGGCGCCCACCTGGAACACCTTGGTGCTGATGGCACCGCTGGTCGAGGCGATGTTTTCGTAGGTCTCGGTGAAGCCCTGCAGCGCGTCCTTGCCCGAGCGGCTGCCCTGGTTGGGCAGGGCCGCCTTGGCGTCGCGCACCATGCCGCCGTCCACGTCGGCGCCGCCAATGGCGCCGGTGTCGGCATTGTTCAGGTCAAAGCTGCCGATGAAGGCCGCACCGTTGAGCCCGTACTGCGTGAGCACATCCCCCGCGTTGGTGAAGGCCCCGGCCGAGGCTGCGCCAATGGCCGCGTCCAGCGTGGAGCCGGGGTTGTTGCTCATGTAGGTGAGCACATCCTTGATGCCGGTGCCGCCCGCCGTCTTGATGCGGTCGTGCATGTAGCGCACGGCCGAGTAGCTGGACGAGTAGAACTCGCTGGTATTGCTGGGCCCGCCGATGGCCGCCACCACGGCCGCCACGCCCAGGTTGGCCACGTCGTTGCGCACGCGCTCTTCGGCGCCGTGAATGAACTCGGCCGCGCCTTCGGCAAACCACAAGTGGCTGCCAGTGATGTTCTGCCAGTTGGTGGAGCGGGCCATCACCGCGTGCACCATTTCGTGGGCAATCACACGGTCGTTGTAGAACGGTGCGGAGCCCCCATTGGGCGGGTTGGGCGGCACGAAGTCGGCCATGTCCACCTGCAGCACCAGGTTGTTGCCCCGCCCCTGCCCGTCAAACCCGGTGACCTGCACATAGGCGGCCACACCGCCCGCGTTGTCGGTAAAGCCGGTGTAGCGGATGTCGATGGCCGCCCCATCGCCCTGCAGGCCAAAATAGGTGCGGATGAGGTTCTCGCTGCTCTCCAGCCAGCTGCCCGCGCTGGTCAGGCCGTCAAACACGGACAGCAGGTTCTCGTCGCCCACCACGCTGGCCTCGGAGCGATCGAACACGTCCATACCATTGAACTGCGTAGTGCGCCCGGTGCGGTCGATCTCCTGCGCCAGCCGCGTCACCTCGGCTTGGATGGCCTGGCGGTCAGACGCGCTGTTGGTGTCGTTGGCGGCCTGCACAGCCAGCTCGCGGATGCGCTGCAGGCTGGCGGTGACGCTTTGCAGCGCGCCCTCGGCCGTCTGCATGAGCGAAACGCCGTCGTTGGCGTTACGCACCGCCTGGTTGAGCCCCCGGATCTGCGAAGTGAACCGCTCGGAGATCGCCAGGCCCGCTGCGTCGTCCTTGGCACTGTTGATGCGCAAGCCCGAGGACAGGCGCTGCACGGTCGTGGCCATGTCGCTCTGTGCACCGCCAAGCCGGCGCTGCGCATTCAGCGACATCACGTTGGTGTTGATCGTCAACGCCATGGCACGCCCCGGGGACTCCTGGTCAAAGCAGATGAATAGACAAACGGTACAAACCGGTCGAAGCGGCACGCCCAGCCCCACGCAGCAGCAGCGCCGAGGCCGCAAACCCGCTTCTTCTTCTCTGCCTTATCGGCGGGCCAGGGCAAAACCTGAAGACCCATTTCTGCGGGTCTTCCCCCAAGCCCCCAGCGTGCAGGCTGCACAGCCGCTAGCATCCTGGGGTCTTTCCCATCTGGCCCCCAGCGTGCGCTGCCCCGGCCGCCCCCGCTCCGTTTTCATGACAGTCCCCCATTCCCCCCCTGCAGCACCCGATGCGGAGACCTCCAGCGTCTACGGCCACTCCGGCTTCATTTCCTTTCTGATCGCCCGCGCGGTGGCCGTGGTCGCCACCCAGGTGCAGGCCGTGGTGGTGGCCTGGCAGGTGTATGACCTCACGCGCGAGCCGCTGGCACTGGCCTATGTGGGTCTGGCGCAGTTTCTGCCCATGCTGGCCCTGCTGCTGCCAGCAGGCGATCTGATCGACCGCTTTGACCGCAGGCGCATCCTGGCGCTGGCCTGGTCGGTGGGCGGCGTGTGCAGTGCCCTGCTGTGGTGGCTGGCGGGCCATGGGGCCAGCGGCGTGGCGGGCATTTATGCGGTGCTGGTTTTGTATGGCTGCGCACGCGCTTTTTCGGGGCCAGCCATGCAAAGCCTGCTGCCGCAGATCGTGCCGCGCGGGCAGCTCGCGCAGGCCATTGCCGCCAACAGCATGCTGATGCGCGTGGCCAGCATCGGAGGGCCGCTGCTGGGCGGGCTGCTGTATGCGCTGGGCGGTGGCGAGCTGACCTATGCCGTGTGCTGCGCGTGTTTTGTGCTGGGCGTGGCGCTGCTGCTGCGTGTGGTGGTGGCCCATGCCACGGCGCCCGGCCCCGCGCAGGGAACGATGTTCGAGCGCTTTGGCGCAGGCATCACCTTCATCCGCACCCGGCCCATCATCCTGGGCACCATCTCGCTGGACCTGTTCGCCGTGCTGCTGGGCGGCGTGGTGGCCCTGCTGCCCATCTATGCGCAGGAGGTGCTGCATGTAGGCCCGGCGGGCCTGGGCGCGCTGCGCAGCGCCATGGCCGTGGGCGAGGTGGGTGCGGGGCTGTACCTGAGCATGCGGCCCTTCAACCGCCATGTGGGGCGCACCATGTTCATCGCCGTGGCGGTGTTTGGCGTGGCCAACCTGGTGTTTGCGCTCTCGCACTGGTTCTGGCTGTCGTTTGCGGCGCTGATGGTGGCTGGCGCGGCCGACATGGTGAGCGTGTACATCCGCGGCGCGCTGGTGCAGTTCTCCACCCCCGACACCATGCGCGGGCGGGTGAACGCGGTGAACATGCTGTTCATCGGCTCGTCCAACGAGCTGGGCGAGTTCCGCGCGGGCACCAGCGCCGCGTGGCTGGGCGTGGTGCCCGCCGCCGTGGTGGGCGGGCTGTGCACGCTGGGCGTGGTGGGCGGCTGGATGCTGGCCTTCAAGACACTGCGCACGGTGGACCGTTTCGAGGAAGCTGCGCAGGCCAGCAGCTGAGCGGTTCAGCGGTTCAGCGGTTCAGCGACGGTGCGACAGCCCGTGTAAACAAGCTCCGGGGCGTTTGTGTCGCGCAGGTAAAACCCGCGCGGCAGGCTTGCACGGCGCATTGAGGCGGAGCACCATGCGCCCACTGCCTGCCCCCAAGCGCACCCCATGAACGCTCCTTCCGCCCCGCCCCAAGGTCTTCTTCAACGCCGCACCGTGCTCGCAGGCCTGCTAGGCATGGCTGCCACCGCCCCGCTGGGCCTGGCCCGCGCCACCACCCCGGCGGGCGCCGCTGCCTGGAACACCGCCGACGAGCCCACCCTTGCCCGCCTGCTGGACCGCGTGACCTGGGGCAACACCCCCCAAGGCGCACAGGCGCTGCCGCCGCAAGGGGTTGCGGCCTATCTGGCCGCGCAGCTGCGCCCGCCGCCCGCCACGCTGCCGCGCGCGGCCCAGGCGCAGATCGACGCCATGGCCATCACCCGCACGCCCCTGCCCGAGCTGGCCGCGCGCATGGAGGCCCAGCACCAGGCCGCCAAGGCCCAGCCCACCGAGGATGGCCGCAAGGCCGCGCTCAAGGCCTGGCAGCAGGACATGCGCGCGCTACAGCAGGAGGCGGCCGAGCGTTTTGTGCTGCGCGCGCTGTATTCGCCCACCCAGCTGCGCGAGAAGATGACTTGGTTCTGGATGAACCACTTCAGCGTGTTTGCGGGCAAAGGCAACCTGCGTGTGCTGGTGGGCGACTACGAGGAACGGGCCATCCGCCCCCATGCCCTGGGCCGCTTTCGCGACCTGCTGGGTGCCACGGTGCGCCACCCGGCCATGCTGCACTACCTGGACAACGCCCGCAACGCAGCGGGCCGCATCAACGAAAACTACGCGCGCGAGCTGATGGAGCTGCACACGCTGGGCGTGGACGGCGGCTACAGCCAGCAGGACGTGCAGGAGCTGGCACGCGTGCTGACCGGTGTGGGCATTGCGCGCCAGCCAGACAGCGACGAGCCCCCGCGCATGAAGCCCGCGCTGCGCCGCCACTACGTGCGCGACGGCCTGTTCGAGTTCAACCCCCAGCGGCATGACTGGGAGCCCAAGACCCTGCTGGGCCAGCCCCTGCGCGCCGAAGGCCTGGGCGAGGTGGACGAAGCGCTGGACCGCCTGGCCCGCGCACCGGCCACGGCGCGTTTCATCACCCGCAAGATCGCGCTCTTCCTGGTGGGCGACAAGCCACCGCCCGCACTGCTGCAGACGCTGGCCCGCACGTTCGAGCGCACCGATGGCGACATCGCCGCCGTGCTGGAGGCACTGTTCAACGCACCCGAATTTCGTGCATCGCTGGGCCAGCGCTTTCGCGACCCGGTGCACTATGTGCTGGCCAGCCTGCGCCTGGCCCATGGCGACGCAGTGCTGCCCGGCGCGGAGCCCGCACTGGGCTGGCTGCAGCGCCTGGCCGAGCCCCTGTATGGCCGCGCCACGCCCGACGGCTACCCGCTGGATGCGGCGGCATGGGCGGGCTCGGGGCAGATGTCCACCCGCTTCGAGATCGCCCGCGCCATCGGGGCTGGGGTGGCCACCGCCCCCATGCCCACCCCGCGCGAGAAGGAGATGAGGATGGCCGAACAGTCGGCATCGCAGCGCACGCCCCCGCCGCTGGCGCAGAGTGCCTATGTGCGCGCCCTGCTGCCCGCCTGGTCGGCCGCCACGCGCAATGCGCTGGCGCAGGCAACATCACCGCGTGAGTGGAACCTGTTGTTCCTTGCATCACCGGAATTCATGCACGGCTGAGGAAATCACCATGCGACGCAGACACCTTCTTCAAGCTCTGGGCGCCAGCGCCCTCGGCGTGCACAGCGCCAGCGCGATGGCCACCCCCGGCGCGCAGGACGTGCGTTTTCTGCTTGTGTTCTTGCGCGGTGGTTATGACTGCGCCAGCCTGCTGGTGCCCACGGCCAGCAGCTACTACTACGAGACGCGCCCGAACATCGCCATCGCCCGACCCGGGCAGAACGGCGGCGCGCTGCCGCTCACGCCCGACTGGGGCCTGCACCCCGCGCTGGCCGAATCGATGCTGCCGCTGTACCAGCAGCGCCAGCTGGCCTTTGTGCCCTTTGCGGGCACCGACGACCTCTCGCGCAGCCACTTCGACACGCAGGACAGCATGGAGCTGGGCCAGCCCGTGGGCGGGCGGCGCGACTACCGCTCAGGTTTCTTGAACCGGCTGGTGGCCGAGCTGAACCCGCGCACCGGCAACACCCCGGCCACGGCCACGCTGCAGCCCATGGCCTTCACCAGCACCTTGCCCCTGGTGCTGCGCGGCGCAGTGGATGTGCCCAACACGCTGCTGAGCGCGGCGGCGGGCCGCAGCGGCGTGGATGCGCGGCAGGCGCAGCTCATCGAATCCATGTACCGGGGCACGCCACTGGCCACACCCGTGGTCGAAGGTTTTGCCACGCGCGAAGAAGTGGCGCGCACCATGCAGGGCGAGATGGAAGCCGCCAGCCGCAATGCGCTGAGCACCAAGGGTTTTGAAGGCACGGCGCGGCGCATGGCAAAGCTGATGCAGACGCGCTACCAACTGGGCTTTGTGGACGTAGGCGGCTGGGACACCCATGTGGCACAGGGTGCGGCCACGGGCGCGCTGTCCAACCGGTTTGAAGAGCTGGGCCGGGGCCTGGCTGGCTTTGCCGACGAGATGGGCCCGGCGTGGAAATCCACCGTGGTCGTGGTGGTCAGCGAGTTTGGCCGCACCTTCCGCGAGAACGGCAACCGGGGCACCGACCACGGCCACGGCACCGTGTTCTGGGTGCTGGGCGGTGGTGTGGGCGGCGGGCGCATTGTGGGCGAGCAGCAGGCGCTGACGGCCACCACCTTGTTCCAGAACCGCGACTACCCCGTGCTCAACGACTACCGCGCCGTGCTGGGCGGGTTGTTCGCCCGGTTGTACGGGTTGAACGCGGCCGCCGTGGCGCGGGTGTTTCCAAGGACGAAGGGGGCGGACTTGCGGCTGGTGTAGCTTGCGCAGATTGCTATATATTCAATAGCTATCAGCGCTTATCCATGGCGCGCAAAGGCCGATTTTTATTCAGAACCAGTCCCTGCTTCAGGCGTTGAAGGTGCCACTGAGCAGCTCGGGCAGGCGCTCCACCTTCATCTTGAAGCCGCAGGCCTGGGCATGCCCGCCGCCGCCCATGCTTTCGGCCAGCGCGATGCAGTCAAAGTTGCGCTGCGCACGCAGCCCCACCTTCACGCCTTTTTCGCCAGCGCTCCACATCAGCGCAAAGGTGCCGGTCTTGGCCGAAAGCATGTCGCCCACCAGGCTGTGGAACATGCCGGGCGCATTCACCATCAGCCCGGTGATGCCGTTGAACACCAGCGGCTGCGCGCCTTCGGCAATGTCGGCGCAGAGCTTCTTGTACTTCTCGTCCATGGCCTCGCCGCGCACCATGAACTCCTTGAGCTGCTCGGGCGTGAAGGACGCGATCTCGCGCCAGCGCGCAAAGCCCTGTTCTTCCATGTCGAGGGCCGACAAGAACGCGGCGCTCTCGGCAAATTCCCACTTCCAGATGTCGCGGTCTTCCACGTACTTGAGCAGCTCAGGGATAGGCTCGTGCGGGTGAAAGAACTCCCACGCCAGGCGCGCGCCCGACTTGCTCATGTCGAAGTGCACCACGCCGCAGCGGCAGGCAAAGCCGGTGAGTTTTTCGGCGGCGCTCTTGTGGTGGTCCAGCATCACCAGCTTGGCGGCACGCTCGTCGATGGCAGCCATCACCTCGGCGGCAAAGGAAAAGTCGAGGATGTAAACCGCACGGCCTTGCAGGGGCGGCAGGTCGTCCACAGACTTGACATCGCCGTGGTCGAGCCCCACGTATTCAGCACTGTCGCCGTAGTACAGCCATGCGGCCAGCGCCGCGCCAAAGCCGTCGGGGCAATTGCGCCCGTGGTACAGGATCAGCGGCTGGGGATCGTTCTTGTCGGGGGCAACCAGCAGTTGCAGGGGGAGTATGGTTTTCTTCGTCATGGCCCCCGATTGTCGCCGGGGCGGTGCACCACGCGAGCGCAAAGTGTGCAGCCCGCCCGCGCGCGCTGCGGGAACCAACCCATCCACCGCGCCTCCACCCCATTTGCCCCGCACACCGAAAAGCACCCGATGTTCCGAACCCTCAAAGACCTGTTTGACAGCTTCACGCAGCCCTCCACCACCCAGTCGCCCGCCGCGCGCGCCCACGCCGTGCAACTGGCAGCCGCCGTGCTGCTGGTGGAGGTGGTGCGGTTTGATGCCGCCATGGACGACGCCGAGCGTTCCACCATGGTGACCGCCCTGCGCAGCAAATTTGCGCTGAGCGACGATGAGCTGGAGCGCCTGCTGGAGCTGGCCGTAACCACATCGAAGACCGCCTACGACTACCAGCGATTTACCAGCAGCCTCAACGATCACTTCACGCAGGACCAGAAGATCCAGCTCGTGGAGGCCATGTGGCAGGTGGCGTATGCCGATGCGCGCCTGGACGAGAACGAGATGCACACCATCAGCAAGGTGGCAGGGCTGCTGCATGTGACGCATGGGGAGTACATCGCGGCCAAGATGCGGGCAAAGGAAGGAAGCCCACTCTGAGTCGCATTCGGCCCTTCCCCCCGAGTGGGACACCGCCCGGGCGGCGAGGCGGCCGCTGGCCTGGACTGCGCGGGCTCTACGGATGCGCGTGTGCTCGGCGTCTACACCGGCAGCCAGCGCCACCAGAACGGTTTGCGCTCTTCCTTCGCGCCCCGGGCCTGCAGCAGCGCAATGAACTCGCTGCGCTGATGGCGCCGGGCCGCCTGCAGCGGTGTCATGTCGTCAAAGTCAGACTTGAGCTGCGGATCAGCACCGTGGGCCAGCAGGTAGTGCGCGATCTCGCTGTGGCCGTGGATCAGGCTGGCCACCAGCGGCGTGCACAAAATCTCGGGGTGCTGGTAGTTGGGGTTGACGCCCGCGCTGATGTGGTGGCGCACCAGTGCCAGGTCGCCCGCCACGGCGGCGGCGTACATGTCTTTCCAATCTCCAGCGGACATGGGGTCTCCTTGTATTGTTTTTCGGTTTTGCGAGGAGCGCAGCGCGGGCCGATGCACATGCCTCCAGACCAGGTGCTCCACGGCAAACCGTCGGCATTCTGGCACGCCCTGGCGCGTGGCTGGTAGCGCAAAGAACTACGGCACCCGGCCCAGCTGCTACACCGCTGCCACGGCCTTTTCGCGTTCGGCGGCGGACAGCACACGCACGGCCACCACAGGCGCGCCAGTGGCCGTGAAGAACGGTGTGCGGCGGTAGCTACCGGTGAATCGCGCCGCCGCAATGCGGGGCATGAAGCCCAGCAGCGCCTTCAGCTGGCTCCAGCGCATGCGGGGCGGCGTGCCCTTGGCGCTGGAGGTTTCCAGGTGCATCTGCACCGGCCCAAACGCGGGCGCAAGCGGCTCGCCGCCCGCGCGCAGGCACAGATGGACCAGCCCCACATAGGGCATGCGCCAGTCGCGCCCCGTATTGGCCAAAGGGGTGTTGCAGCAGCGCGCATACCAGCGCAGCAATCCCGCCTCGGACAGCGACAGGCAGGCCAGCTGTTCGGCGCCGCGGGTGAAAGACACGTTGCGGGCATGCGTGCCCACCACCTCGGTGCCGGCCAGAGGGTTCAGCACCGCGTCGGGCTGCCCCAGATGGTGGGCATAGGCCTGGCAGTCCCGGCAATAACAGATGGCGTGGATGGCGGAGCGCGTGTCGGCCACTTCGCCGACGACCTTGGCACACTGGCATTGAAAGCGATGGATCATGAAGCCCCCTCTGATGGACCGGGAGCTTATCGCCCCTGCTGCCAGAATTTGTCAGCAGTGTGCAGGCGATGCGGGCGCCCTGCCCTCCGCCGTGTAGTAAAAACGATGCCCCCCGATAAGCCCCAGCCCCCAGCATCGGCCATACCGTCGTGCGGTTGGGCCTCCGTCCGTAGTTTCTCGCGTCATTTTTTCTCTCTTCTTCCATGCCCCCTCTGCACATCCTCTGGCGCGACGAGCACCTGGTCGCCGTCTACAAGCCTGCGGGCTGGCTGGTGCACCGCACGGGGCTGGACGCGGGCGAGACGCGGTTTGTGATACAGACCCTGCGCGACCAGCTGGGCCAGCATGTGTACCCCGTGCACCGGCTCGACAAGGGCACCTGCGGCGTGCTGGTGATGGCGCTGCACAGCGATGCGGCGCGGGCACTGTCACAGGCCTTCGAGCACGGCGCCACGCACAAGCGCTACCTGGCCCTGGTGCGCGGCTGGGCGCCCGAGGCCATCGAGGTGGACCACGCCTTGAAGCCCGACGATGCCCCGGCCGATGCGGCCGTCCAGGACGCCCACACCCGCTTTCGGCGCCTGGCGCAGCTCACGCTGCCCGAGGCCAGTGATGCGCGTTTTGCCACCACCCGCGCCTCGCTGGTCGAAGCCATCCCCACCACAGGGCGGCGCCACCAGATACGCCGCCACCTCAAACACCTGGCGCACCCCATCCTTGGCGACGCGACACACGGCAAAGGCCCCCTCAACCGCTGGTGGGCCGAGCGGCTGGGGCAGCAAAGGCTGTGGCTGCATGCGTGGCAACTGACGGTGCCGCACCCGGCGTCGGGGGTGGCCATGACCTTCGACAGCGGGCTGCCATGGCCGGGGCCTGCGGGCTGGGGCCCCGGGCACGATACGGCAGAGATTGCCAACGCCAGCCCCGTCTCCGATTGGCAGCGGCTGTTTGCACGCTTGCCGTGGGAAGAGACGCAAGGCACGCCCACTGCACCGTAACCCGGGCGACACGACGACAGCGCACCCGTCGAAATAATGGGCACTCCAAAAATCAGGAGACTCCGCCCATGACCACACCCGCCACCAACCGCGTCCTCGCCCACACGGGCGCGCGCTACCCCATCATCCAGGCGCCCATGGGCTGGATCGCGCGCACGCAGCTGGCATCGGCCGTGTCCCGCGCGGGCGGGCTGGGCATCATCGAGACATCGTCGGGCGAGACGGCCAACTGCCAGGCCGAGATCACCAAGATGAGCGCACTGGGCCTGCCGTTTGGCGTGAATCTGCCCATCCGCTTTTTGAAGGACGACGCCATGCTGCGCTTTGTGTGCGCGTCGGGCGTGAAGTTTGTGACCACCTCGGCAGGCAGCCCGGCCAAGTTCATTGCGCCGCTCAAGGACGCGGGCATCACCGTGTACCACGCGGTGCCCACAGTGGACGCCGCTATGAAATGCGTGGACGCAGGCATCGACGGCCTGGTGGTCGAAGGTGGTGAAGGCGGCGGGTTCAAGAACCCCGAAGAGGTCTCCACCCTGGTGCTGCTGCAAGCCATTCGTGCGCGGGTGGATGTGCCGCTGGTGGCCGCCGGGGGCATCTGCGACGGGCGCGGCATGGCGGCGGCTTTTGCGCTGGGGGCTGAGGCGGTACAGATGGGCACACGGTTTGTGAGCTGCGCTGAAAGCCCCGTGCACGCCAACTACAAGAACGCCATCGTCGATGCGGGCGTGACCGGCACCTGGATGCTCAACACCAAGGCCAGCCCCTGCATCCGCGCGCTCAAGTCCCAGCGCACCCAGGCCATCCATGAGGCAGGCCTCATGCCCGCCGACAGCTTTGCGGGCATCCAGCGCGTGTACTTTGACGGCGACATGGAGGCCGCACCGGCCCTCGCGGGCCAGACCGCCGGGCTCATCGATTCCGTCAAGACCGCGCAGCAGATCATTGACGACACAGTGCAGGAGTTCTTTGCGATCAGCCAACGCATGGGCGCCTTGGCCGCAGCGCGGTCATTTGGCTGATCGCCATCGCAGCGCAGAGGTAGGGCCAGGGCTCTACGCCGCCTTCGCGCCCAGCGCACGCATGCGCGCCTTCCACTGGGCAATCCCATCGTCGCCCAGTTGCTCCACGCTGCCCACCAGCGTCTCATGCACTGGCGCAATGCCCACAAAGCCCAGGATATTGCGCTCCAGCGACTTCACGCTGTGCGCGCGGAAGTACCAGCGGTAGACCAGCGCAGGCATGCCCATAGTGACTACCACCCGCGCACTGCGCCCTGTGAGCCCCTTGCGGCCAAAGGGGTTGCTGCCTTCGGTATTGAAGGCAAACCCGGGTCGCGCCACCTGCTCCAGAAAACCCTTGAGCAGGGCTGGCATGTCGCCCAGCCACAGCGGAAAGAACAGCACGATGTGCTGCGCCCAGCCGATGTCCGCCTGGGCAGGCTTGAGCGATGCGGGCAGCAGGCCCAGCTCCCACTCGTGCTGGCTGCGCAGCAGCGCAAAGTCGATGGCAGCCACCTCGATCTCGCGCACCTCATGGCCCGCCGCGATGGCCCCTTGCGCATAGGCCTGCGCCAGCGCGTGGCACAGGTGGGGCGCACTCGCGTCCGGGTGGCCCTGTATCAGAAGAATGCGTTGGGGCGTCATGGCAAAAACTCCTCGCGGCGCCAGGCCCGCCGATGATGGCGGCCGCTGCAGGCACCAAGGCAAATCGTGACACGCGCAACCCCGGGGTGCAAGCGCCGAGCAGGTGGCGCCACCCGCAGGGACGGGCTGGGGAGGCGCGGGAGGAACGCGGCCATGGGCGGCAACCATCAGGCACTTCACTTTTGATAGCTACCAGCGCTTTACCATCAAGCGCCAGGTGCCAATTTCTATTAAAACCTGGCGCCCACACCCCGCCAAGCGGTCGTTGGCGTGCGTCGGCAGTGTCCTACCCCCGCGCTCGCCCGCCACCGGTAGACGCTGCCGCGCAGGAGCAGCACAGTCGCAGGGCAGCACTGTTGCTGCGCCCCCTCCTCCGCTGGACTCCCCGCCATGCCACCACACGCGTACCGCTCTCTGAGCACACCGCCCTCCCTCGTCACAACGCCGGTCACCGGGTGCAAGGACCATGGCCATGGCTGACCTCTGGCAGGAGATCGCCAGCACGGTGGCCTCGGAATTCTCGGACGTGCCCGATGCGGCACAGGCCACGCGCATCGTGGTGCGCCTGGCCATGGCAGCGCTGCTGGGCGGGCTGCTGGGTTGGGAACGCGAACACGCGGGCAAGGCCGCCGGCGTGCGCACGCACATGCTGGTGGCCATGGGCGCGGCCCTGTTCGTGCTGGTGGCGCAGCAGGCTGGCATTGAAGCGGCAGACAACAGCCGCGTGCTGCAGGGCATCATCGCGGGCGTGGGGTTTCTGGGCGCGGGCACCATCCTCAAGGGCGATGCCGAAAGCCAGGTCAAGGGCCTGACCACAGCCGCTGGCATCTGGCTCACGGCCGCCATCGGCGTGGCCGCCGGGCTGGGCCGCGAAGCCACGGCGGTGCTGAGCACAGTGCTCGCGCTGGTGGTGCTGTGGGCCATTCCAATGCTGCACGACAAGGTGAGCCGCAACGCAGCCAACCACAAGTCGGACTGAGCCGAGCCGAGGCAGCCCGCTGGCGCGGGCTGCGCTACACTTTTTGGCCCACCGACCCTCTGGCTGCGGCGCAGGCCCACGCGCCGCAGGCAGCCACATCTCGTTACCCCATGCACAGTCTTCCAGCGCAGCACCGCTGCCTTGGCGGCACAGCTCCTGCGCCGTTTGTCACCCTGCCACCCGCCACAGCCTGCAGCCTTCCTGTGGTGGTACAACCATGACGCGGACAAGCGACACCGAGGCTCAGCCTGCGGCATCTGCAGCCGCGACCACAACTGCGACTGCGACGGCCACCACAGCGCAGGCGGCAGCCTCGGGCAACCTGCGCGGCATCGTCGCCATGGTCGCGGCGGTGGGGTGTTTTTCGCTGATGGACGCACTGCTCAAGACCCTGTCGGCCAGCTACCCCGCCATGCAGGTGGCGGCGCTGCGCGGCTGGGCTGCGTTGCCGCTGGTGGCGCTGTATGTGCTGTGGCGCGGCGAGGTGCGGGGCTTGCTCAAAGTGCGCTGGCCGCTGCACCTGCTGCGTGGCGTGCTCAACGTGACCATGCTGGGCCTGTTCACCTACGCACTCAAGGAACTGGGCCTGGCCGAGGCCTACACGCTGTTTTTCATCGCCCCGTTGCTGATCACGGCGCTGTCCACCGTGGTGCTGGGCGAGAAGGTGCGCGCCGCCCACTGGGTGGCGATCGTGCTGGGCATGGTGGGCGTGGTGGTGGCCCTGCGGCCCAGCCAGGACGCATTTTTCACGCTGGGCGCGCTGGCGGTGCTGGGCGCAGCGTGTGGATACGCCGTGTCGGCCATCACGGGGCGCGTGCTCAGCCGCACGGACTCCAGCGCCAGCCTGGTCTTCTGGACCACCGCCTTGCTGGCGCTGGGCGCGGGCACTCTGGCCTGGCCCAACTGGGTAGGTGTGGCGCAGGCGCACTGGCCGCTGGTGGCGGGCCTGGCGGTCACGGGGTTTCTGGGGCAGCTGGCGATCACCGAGGCGTTCCGGCATGGGCAGGCGTCGGTGGTGGCGCCGTTTGAATACACGGCCCTGGCCTGGGGCATGGGGCTGGACTGGGTGCTGTGGCAGGCCGTGCCGGGGGTTTCCACATTGCTGGGCGGCGCGATCATCATCGGCAGCGGGTTGTATCTGGTGCGGCAGGAGCGGACGCAGGCGGTGGTGCCTCCATGAGCAGGAGTCCCCCCTGAGTCGCTGCGCGCCTTCCCCCCAGGGGGACGACGCCCTCGCTGCGGGGCGGCCCTTGCTTGGCGTCCCCCGCCTGGGCCGCGCCAGTTTCAAGGGCTACGGGTGGCGGCCACGGCCCGCGCGGTGGCACGGCATGGTCTTACACCCCGGTACGCGTGCGCGCAGTGGAATAGGAGGTCCATCACATCGGCACCACCAAAAAGGAATTCACCATGACCCAGCACGCCACCATTGCAGGCCACGTTACCTACACCCCGGGTGACGGAGCGCCGTTGACCATTCCGAAAGGCCCCGTAGAGCTGGAGCCTTCCAAAGACAGCACCACCTTGAGCTGGACCGCAGACAACGATGCCGTGGGCTCCGCCGCGATCCCGAAGGACCAGTTCAACCAGTACGTGCGCGAGGGAAAAATCCGCATCCAGAACTGAGCGATCAGCATCGGATACTATGAAACTGATAGCGACCAGCGCTTTATGATCAAGCGCCAGAGCCCTATTTCATGCGATATTCACGATGCAAGCCGAAGACATCCTTCATTTCTGGTTCGAAGAACTCACCCCCGCCCAGCACTTCGCACAAGAGGACGCCATCGACGCGATGATCCGTGTCCGCTTCGGTGCCACCTGGCAGGCAGCGCGGCAGTGCGAGTTGTGGAACTGGCGCGGCACGCCCCAAGGCCGCCTGGCAGAGATCCTGGTGCTGGACCAGTTCTCGCGCAACATCCACCGGGGCTCGCCGCTTGCGTTTGCGCAAGACGCCCAGGCGCTGGCCCTGGCGCAGGAGCTGGTGGCCGGGCAGCACGACAAGGCACTGGCCCCCACCGAACGCGCCTTTGCCTACATGCCCTACATGCACAGCGAATCCGCCGCCATCCACGCCCTGGCGATGGTGCTCTTTGACCAGCCGGGGCTGGAAAACAACCTGAAGTTCGAGGTGGCGCACCGCGACATCATTGCGCGCTTCGGGCGCTACCCGCACCGCAACGCCGTGCTGGGGCGCACGTCTACGGCGCAGGAGCTGGCCTTCCTCGCGCAGCCCGGCTCGTCCTTCTGAGCCTGCCGGTCCTTGCCGGTCAGATCGGCCGGGTCAGGTACACCGCCTCACGGCCCACGATGGGCTCGCGCGTGGGCATCATCACCGTACAGTCGTCGCACAGCGCGCGGATCTCGTGCGGGCCGTCGGTGGCGATGAGTTCGCCCTGGGCAAACACCTCAAAGCCCTGCACAGGTCGTGCGAAGCGGAAGTCCGGCGTGCGCACCATGCAGGTCTCCAGCAGTTCATAGCGGCGCTGCGGGCCTGGCGCGGGGCGGTTGGCAGCGGCTTCGACCAGCCCGAAATGCGCCAGAAAATCCAGCGCCACGGCCGTGGCCACGTCGGCCGCCGACTGGCGGAAATGCTGGCCACACTCCACCACCAAAGCCACCCCATCGCTCTCAGCCAGCCCATGGCGCCCGTGCTGGATGAGCGGCGTGCCCGAGCCCAGCCCGCTGGGCATCACCAGGTGCACGGGCGGACTGCCAATGGCCAGCGCCACCTGCGCATTGCGCGGATAGGCGGGGTACACCCAGAAAGGCTGCACATCCTGGCTGGTGGAGTGGATGTCCAGGATGTGATCGGCCGCAGCCACCACCGGGCGCAACGCACGGGCGCGGTCCAGCTCGGGGCTTGCGGCCGTGCCGTCCAGCTCACCGGCGGACCAGATGCGGTTGAGGTTGTGCACCAGCTGGCGGCTTTCAAACGGACGGGTCGGATCAAACGATGCATACGCCGCCACGTTGGCAAAGCTGATGGTCAGCGTGCCAATCCGCGGGCGCACGCCCGTGTCCAGCAGGTGCGTGGCCGCCACCATGCCGCAGATCTCGTTGCCATGCGTGAGCGCATTGATGAGCACGTGGGGGCCTGGCTGGCCCGATTCAAAACGGTGCACGTAGTCGATGCCCACATTGCCCTGGCGGTAGGCAGACAGGTCGCGGGGGAGGACTTCGAAAACGGGAGAGTTTTGTGTCATGGCGGGCAATTAGTAAGACAACACATCATTCTCTGCGCAAAGCAAAAACCACATGGCGCGCGGTGTACGATGCCCCGCCCGTTGTTCCACCGCCCTGCCGCACCATGCCCACTGCACGACTTTGCCCGCTGGCCGATGTGGCCGCCTTGCTGCCCGCCGACAGCTGCATCTCCCAGCGCCTTGCAGAGGACCCGGATGCGCTGGTCACGGAAACCGTGCTCTGCATCACCGGCGATGTGCAGGTGCCCGAGCTGCACCTGGATGCGCCCCTGACCAGCGGCAGCCCGCTGCGGGCGCTGCTGCAGGACGGCAACAACACCAACCAAGCTCCCACGGGCCAGCCCTTTCTGATCCTGATCGAAGGCCATCTGCAGATCGACGGCGCACTCACCTGCGACGACACCGATGGCGCCACGCACCTGGTCGTACTGGGCGACGCGCGCATGGACAACGCCGTGGTGGGCGGCCAGCTGCTTTATGTGCAGGGCGCGCTGCACGTGGCCGACCTGCTGTGGGGCGACTACAACCATGGCGGGCTTACCGTGCGTGGCGGGCTCACGGCGCGGGTGGCACTTTTCACGGATGAATACCCCGTAGACATCACCGGGCCGGAGCAGGTGGAGTTCCTCATGGACGAGGTGCGCGGCGTGCCGCACCTGGCGGAGTTCTCCAGCGAAATCGTAGGCATCGTGTTCCCGCCTGAGTTCCATGACGGCATCGACGATGGCGAAAGCGGCGTCAGCTACGTGCTGGACCGCGCCCGCGTGATGGCCGCCGTGCGCGCGGGCGACAACGCCACGCGCAGCAGCGCCGAGATCCACGCGCTGATGCCCTTGGAGGCCGAGCTGTTCGCCGATGAGGCCATCAGCGTGCGCAACATCCTGGCCGCCGTGCACACGCCCGTGATCGGCCCCAAGGAGCACACGGCCACCGGGTGGTTTCAGCAGACTGATTTTTCGCTGTGCCAGCGGCATGTGGACGCCGATGGCGACCAGCGCGACGACAACGTGTTCATCACCGTCTGGAAGACCTGGGACTTCTACCTCTCGGTGGCGCAGGTGCCCGAACGCCAGGGGCTGCTGGCGCGCCTGGCCGCCGCTGTGCGGGGCCGCAAGGTGCCCACCACCGCGCAGCTCACGCTGGTGTACCGCGGCTATAGCGACGGCGAGCCCGGCGAATGGCTGCCCCTGGCACCCGACACCGCCCCCGAAGCCTGGCAGGCCTGCACGCTGGCCTGGCGCGGCGTGTTGGACTACCTGCGCAAGGCCGTGGGCCAGCACCGCGCCCGCTACCCGCTGTACCAGCGCCTGGTGACCGAGCTGACCGCAGAGCGCATCGAAGAATTTACCTCCCTGCCTGTATTCACCGAGCGCTACAACGACTGGTGGGACAGCGACAAGAACGGCTGGTGGGAAGGCGACGTGTGGGTGGGTGCGCGCCAGCCCTGCATGCACGAAGGCGAGCCTTGGGGCCGCGCCCTCAAGCTCAGCTGGGAAAACGGCGACGAAGCCCCCGGCGACGAAGACGACAACGCCCACAGCGCCTACCAGATCAACGTGGAAGCCGCGCTGGACGGGCCTGCCGTGGTGGAGTTCACCTATGCGCAGCGCCAGAGCGATGCCCGCACCACCCTGCCCCGCAGCGCCGCCGACCACATAACGCGGCTGCTGCGTTTTTACGGTGCGGTCCAATTGCGCGTGCGCGATCAGCACGAACAGGAGCAGGCCCGCCAGGCCGAGGCGCGGCGCATTGAAGCCGCCGTGCACCTGCTGGCCACGCCCCCGCTCGCGCCCGACCTGCCCGATGCAGCGGTCTTCCCCATCGAGCTGATGACGCTGTCCGACCAATGGCAGGCCGATGGGCAAAGCTATGTGGCCGCCATCCGCGCGCACCAGCTCGCACTGGATTCGGCCGAGGTGCAGAAAGGCAACGGCGATACCGAAGAAGAACAAGAAGAAGAAAACGAAGACAGCGACCTGCCCTCCGACCCGCGCAAGGCGGCCGCAGCCACCGTGCTGCAACTGGCCCGCGTGGTCAACACCCACGCCGACGAAGACCTGGCCGACCGCTTTCGCCAGCGCTTTGCATTTGCCCCCGACGCCTTCGTGCGGCACGCCGCCGATGCGGGCCGCTTCATCGGCCCGGTGTTCGCGCTGGACGACGGCCGCGTGCTGGCGCGCATCGGCGCCCCCTACGACAACATGGCGCACTGGGTGGCCCTGCAGGGCCTGCGGCACATCCCCTTGCCCGCACTGCGCGGCCTCGGCCGCTCGCCCAACCGGCGCTGCTTTGCGCAAAGCGACGGCCAGCATGTCACCACGCACGATGGTTTTGACGGCCCCATCATCGCCCGCTTTGCACTGCCCCAGGGCAACGAAGCACTGCCAGCTCAGGTGGTGGTATCGCCCGGCCCCCTGGGCCAGCGCTGCGACGAGCTGATCCCCTTCAACGATGGCCAGCGTGTGCTGCTGCGCAACCCCACGGGCATCTACCTGCTCGCCAGCCAGGGCGGTGAAGGCAGCCCCAGCGTGCAGCGCCTGCACCCCCAGACCTTCGACGACGACGGCCCCTACACCTGGCCCAAGAACCAGCAGGACGAATCGGTGAACGGCACCGAGGTCACGATGCTGGCGCTCGACATGCTGCACATGGGCCTGTCACCGGACGAGCGCTACATCGCCGTGGGCGACCAGGACAGCGTGCACATCCTGCTGAACGTCCGAGGCCAGGTGGTGCGCCGCTACGAGCCCCTGTCGTCCTACCCGCACCACGCCACCTTCTCGCACGATGGCACGCAGCTGTTTGCCAACTCCTGCCACTTCTACGGGGGCTGCACGCTGGCCGCGCCAGTGAGTGCAGCGTTGCCAGACCTCGCGGCAGACAGTGGAGAAGAAGAAACACACGAAGCCCCGACCCTCAACACCCAGTGGCGCGTGTATGCATCTGCCACCCTGCCGGGCATGGTGGTGCTGGGCGATGCCAATGGCTACCTGCACGCCCTCAGCGACGACGGGCACCCGCTGTGGCGCCACCACATCGGCAGCACCATCAGCGCCATGGACATATCGCCCGACGGCGGCACGCTGTGGGCCGCCAGCTACGGCGGCTACCTGGTGCACCTGGAGCGCGTGGAGACGGGGATGGACCCGTATTCCATCGGCACATCGCCGTATGCGGAGGTGCGGCGGTGGATCTTCTGGAGCGATGAAACCGGGCCGTTGCGGTGGTAGGCGATGTCGCACTTTGACGGCTAGGCGTCAGCTTCGGACGCTCGATACAGAGGTGCGAAAGGAATGGGTAAATCATGAGACCGGATGCGTCTGCAACGGCCTGGGAAGTTCAACATGCCACATCCATGGCGCACCGCTTCAGGCTGGTTGCGGGCACTCGCTCCGTCTTTGCGAATGCGTACTATCGGCCAGGAGCAGCCGTTCAGCGAAAATTAAAGCGGACGTTTAACGAACAAGTGACCGGTGGTCGATAGGCAGTCGAAAGCCTGTCGCGAGAACGTCCGTGTCGACTGACATTTTCGACCTCACTTCTCGCCCTTTTGCTCAGTGAATCCATTGAGCCAGTCGGAGTACTGATCGTCCGGCGGCAGCAACCCGGTGGCGCGAGGACCGCCGAAGTCTGCGGTGCTAACCCTAGGAATACCCTTCTCAGACCTCTTCGCCAGTGGTTCTCGCACCGCGTTTCCATGCTTAATCAGGTCCGCGCACAACAACGAGCTGAAGAAGATCACATCGTCCGTATAGCTGTGAATCGCGAAGACTAAATCAGGAAACTCTTGATTCGTGTCGCCGTTCGGAAGCTGCAAGCCGAAGTAGTAGCTCTTAAACATGCCTTTAGGCACGCTTCCGGTGGAGAAGCGATGAACCCATTCGTCCCGCTTTGCGATCGCGCCCCTGAGTCCGACTAGGGATTGATCCAAGACGGACACCAACGCCAGCGCACGACCGTACGCGGATAACTTCTCGAATACCAGGCCCTTTAGCGTCTCCAACGCGGTTGTGGGAGCAGGAAAACTCCTTAGATCCGCCGCAATCCTATGCTCTGCGCCGACAGGAAGGACGCCCTTGGAGCGGTTTGCCAGAAACTCGTCAAGCAATCCCTTCTCCTTTGCGAACTGTTCGTGCATAGGTTGCACATGCTGTTTTTTCAAGGCCAGCGCGGCATTGCAGATGGCGAACGAAACGATGATGGCTGCGTTTGTATTCCGCAACTCCTTGAGAAGGTCATCGCGACGCTTTGCGCGCTCGGCAATGTGTTGAGCGCCGAGCGCGCCTCCCACTGCCCCGACGAAACCGCCCACCAACGCGATCGCGAAGGCCGAGTTCAACGCTGTATTGAGCCAAGCAAGTATGGCCGACAAGTAAGTCATGGCTTTTCCGAAGGCGTGATGCGTACAAGTGAGGTCGGACCTGAGGTATCCCGCAGAACCAGCGGGATAAAGTGGACTGTGACGGATAGTATGCCTAGCTGGGCCTACCAACTGTGGCTTGGGCCTCCGATCAGTCAGCCATGAATAACTGGTCGCATTTGGGAATGGTTACCCACCGTCGGCACCGGGCCCTTAGCTGAAGTTAACCTGCAGCCGACAAAAGTACCGAATGCTCGTGGAGCCCTTCACAATGAAGTCCAGCCCACTTTTTTCGAGATGCCTACTTCTCATGATGAACAAATTCTTGCTGCAGCAGCAGGTGCTGGAACGGCTCGCCGAAGACCTGCAGCAAGTCGAACAGGCAGTTCGGGCGGCCCATGAAACGGCGACCCACGAAGAAAACATCGCCGAAAACAAATACGACACACTGGGGCTCGAAGCCGCCTACTTGGCCACCGGCCAAGCTCGACGCGCCGAAGCCATCCGCCAGGCGATAGCCAATTGGCGCCAATTCCGCCCAGGCCCCTACGACGCCAGCAAAGGTATACAGCTCGGCGCACTGGTCTGCCTGGTCGATTCCGACGACAAGCAGCAACAGCTCTTTCTCGGCCCGGATGGGGGCAGCATGAAGTTGGTCAGCGGCGCTCAGCTCGTTCAGGTCATCAGCAGCGAAGCCCCTTTGGGCAGGGCCATGCTGGGTAAATGCGAGGGTGATGAGGTGTCGATACAGGTCGCTCTCATCCGTCAACAGTTTGAGATAGTGCGGGTTCAATAGTATGCAAGCCAGTTCGAGCCGAAATGGTCGAGGTCAGCAGACGTTCAGGCGTCATGAACGTACCGGCTGGCTGGCAAGGTCAGCAGTGGTTTGAAATTGACCACTGGGTCCGAGAGTTACTGGAGCACGAACGAGCGCTGAGTGGCCCAGACCGTGGACGCAGAGGGCCGACATCACAGGCAGCAACCGCTGCATCGACGCCATCCAGATCTTGAAGATGCGAGATGGCAACGGGTTGATAGTCCTCGTCCGCACGGTGGCTGTTGGCACGGCTTTCAACGCGATGGCTGCCAGCCATGATCGCAAGGAACGCCGACCGCTAACCATGCGCCGATAGGCGCAGCCACCCGCAACCTCTCCCTCAAAAATGCGGCCCAGGCCCTTCTTGGGCCAGCGCATCCTGCGCATTGCGCAGCGGGCAGACCTTGAGCGACAAACAACCGCAGCCAATGCATCCATCCAGTTTGTCGCGCAGCGCCGTCAGCGTGCGGATGCGCTCGTCCAGATCGTCGCGCCAGCGGGCGGACAGGCGGCGCCAGTCGGCCACCGTGGGCGTGCGCCCGGCGGGCAGCGCCTGCAAGGCCTCGGCGATGGCGGCCAGCGGCACGCCCATGCGCTGCGCCACCTTGATCACCGCCACGCGGCGCAGCACGGAGCGCGGGTAGCGCCGCTGGTTGCCCGCATTGCGCACGCTGGCGATCAGCCCGCGCGATTCATAAAAATGCAGGGCCGACACGGCAAGCCCGCTGCGGCTGGCGACCTCGCCCACCGACAGCTCGGATTTTTCGCACAGCTCGGACGGGTCAGCCTGCGCGTCCGCTACCACGCGGGCGACGGGAATGCGGAGCTTGCCTGGTTTCACAACAGCTTCTGCAAGGGCTTTCTTCACGGCGATTGACCTCAATTTAACTTGAGGTTTGATACTAACCCACGAAGCCCTTGCAACCGCCGCCGATGCCGCTGCGACTGCGGTCGCCCAGGCTTTCTGGCAATTCCGCCATGGGCTTCACCTTCACATCCCCTCTCAGGATTTCTGCACCATGCGCCTTGATACCGCAACAACCCAGCACCCCGCCACGGCAACTTCCACGCTGCGCTTCATCAACCCGCCGGGCCTGTACGACCCGCGTGCCAATGGCTACACCCATGTGGTGGTGGCGCCCGCCCCGGCACGCACTGTCTTTGTGGCAGGCCAAGGTGGCGAGAACGCGGCGGGCCAGCTGTCTGCCGACTTTGGCGAGCAGCTGCGCCAGGCGTTCACCAACCTGCGTATCGCATTGGCAGGCGCGGGGGCCAGCGTGCACGATGTGGCAAAGCTCACCGTGCTGGTGGTGGACCACACCGAGCAGCGGCTGGCGCTGTTCAGCCAGGCGGTGCGCAGCCTGTGGCCCGATGGGGCGGCACCAGCCTGCACGCTGATCCCGGTGCCCCGGCTGGCGCTCGACGGCATGCTGATTGAAATCGAGGCCACAGCAGTGATGCAGGCATGAGCTGTGCATGCACACCACCCCAGGCAACCACTGTCCCCAAGATGAGCACTCCACCGCACTCCCGCTCCGCATCCACCACACCGCCCAGCACGCCCCACGCAGAGGCGCCAGGCCTCAGCACGCCGGTGCTGCTGCTCATGGCCGTGGCCTGCGGGTTGTGCGCGGGCAGCAATTACTTCAACCAGCCCCTTCTGCACTCCATTGCCACGCAGTTGCAGGTGCGTGACGCCTCGGCGGCGCTCATCGTCACGCTGGCGCAGGTGGCCTATGCGGCGGGTTTGTTGTTGTTGGTGCCGCTGGGTGACATGCTGGAGCGGCGGCGGCTCATCACCACGCTGATGTTGCTGGCGGCCCTGGGGCTGTTCACCAGCGGGTTCGCGGGCAGCTACGCCCTGCTGGCGCTGGGCACGGTGCTGACGGGGCTGTTCTCGGTGGCTGCGCAGGTGCTGGTGCCGTTGGCGGCCACGCTGGCTGCGCCGGGCCGCAGTGGGCGCGCGGTGGGGCTCGTGATGAGCGGGCTGCTTGTAGGCATTCTGGCGGCGCGCAGCGTGGCGGGGCTGCTGTCTGAACTGGGCGGCTGGACGCTGGTGTACCGCGTGGCGGGCGTGGCCATGGTGGCCGTGGCGCTGGCGCTGTGGTGGGCAATGCCCCGCTCGCGAAACGCTGGGCGGGCCCAGGGGTATGGCCAGGTGCTGCGCTCTCTGGGCACGCTGGCCCTGCGCCACCCCCGGCTGCGCAGCCGGGCCTTGCTGGGTGGGCTGTCGTTTGCGTCGGTCAGCGTGTTGTTCTCCACCATGGCGCTGTTGCTGGCGGGGCCTGCCCACCGCCTGGGCGATGCGGGCATCGGCCTGGTGGGGCTGGCGGGCGTGGCCGGTGCGCTCATGGCCAATGTGGCGGGCCGCATGGCCGACCGTGGGCAGGCCCAGGTGGCCACGGCCGTTTCGGTAGGGTTGCTGCTGCTGGGCTGGGGCGCGCTCTGGCTGGGCGCCACCAGCCTGGTGTGGTTTGTAGTGGGCATGCTGGTGGTGGATCTGGCGCTGCAGGGCGTGCACATCAGCAATCAGAACGTGATCTACCGGCTGGACCCCACGGCCCGTGCGCGCATCAACGCGGTGTACATGACCAGCTACTTCACGGGCGCGGCCAGCGGGTCGGCGCTCGGGTCCGTGGCCTGGCTATGGGGCGGCTGGGGCGCCACCTGTGCGCTGGGTGGGAGCATCGCGGTGCTCAACGCCCTGGCACTGGCCCACGACCAGCGCCTGGCTCTGCGGGCACATCACGCGGCGGCGAACCCCGCTGCGGCTCAGCCCGCCGTGCGCTGAAAGGGGCCGGTTTGTGACGTACCATCCCGGCACGGTCCCATTCCGAGACCTTTACAGGAGGCACCATGGCCAAAGGCGAACAACGCAGCAACAAGATGGCAAAGAAACCCAAGAAGGACACTTCGCTGCCCAAGGAAAGCGGCGGCTCTGACCGCCCCATGCCACCGGTGACCGCCGTCATCCCGCGTGGCAAAGAGAAGAACAAGTAAGTCACCCAGCACCCGCAGGCCGTGGCGCTGAGGCGCGCATGCGCCGACAAGCCGTTTGCTATCATAAAAATAGCTGCCAGCGCTTTACCAATAAGCGCTGGCAGCTATTTTTTCTTGAAATTCAGCCTTCATCCTCCACGGTGGCGGTGCCCACCAGCGCTGCACGGGCCAGCCAGTCGGTGTCGGGCTCGGGGCGCCCGAAGAGGTAGCCCTGGTACACGATATCGGGTGCGCGTTGGCTCAGGAAATCCGCCTGATCGCGGGTCTCGACCCCTTCCGCCACCACGCGCAGGCCGAAGTGGCGGGCCACCGACAGGATGCCTTCCACCAGCACGCCATCGTCGGCATTGGTGGGGGCGTCGCGCACAAAGGAGCGGTCGATCTTGATCTCCTGGATCGGCAGGCGCTTGAGATAGGCAAGCGACGAATAGCCCGTGCCAAAGTCGTCCAGCGACATGTCCACCCCCAGCGCCGCCAGCTCGCCCATCTTGGCCACGGCGTCGTCAAAGTCGTCGATCACCAGGCCTTCGGTCACCTCCAGGGTGAGCAGGCGCGGGTCGGCGCCGCTGGCAGCCAGCATGGCGCGCAGCTGCGGCACAAAACCCGCCTGCCGGAACTGCCGGGCACTCAGGTTGACCGAGAGCCGCAGTCGCCGCTCCTGAAACAATGGCTGCGCCAGCAGCGCGCAGGCATGGGAGAGTACCCAGCCGCCCAGGCTCACGATCAGGTCCGACTCTTCCGCCACGGGGATGAACACGCCCGGCGCCACCAGGCCGTCGCGCGGATGCTGCCAGCGCACCAGCACCTCAGCCCCGGTGATCTGGCCCAACACGTCTACCTGCGACTGCAGGTACAGCCGCAGCTCGCCCGCGCCGATGGCCTGGCGCAGCTCGCGCTCCACGCGAAAGCGCTGCTCGGCCGCCTCGCCCATGCCTTGCTCGAAGAAGGCCGCCCGCCCACCACCGGCCTGCTTGGCGCGGTGCAGCGCCGTGCCTGCACGGCGCAGGGCGTCGTGCGCAACATCGTTGGCGCTTTGCGGATAGAGCGTGATGCCCACGCTAGCACCCAGCTGGGCTTCTTCGGTGTCGTTGTCTTGCAGGTGCAGCGGCCGCAGCAACGCTGTCTGCAGCTTTTCGGCAAAGGCCAGGGCACGCCGGCCCGCCAGCGAGGCATCGGCGCCCAGGCCGTGCAGCACCACGGCAAATTCGTCGCCCGCCACACGCACCAGCAGGCCCTGGGGGGGCAGTATCTCGGACAGGCGCAGCGCCACGGCGCACAGCAGGCGGTCGCCCATCTCGCTGCCGCGTGCATCGTTGAAGGTGGTGAAGCGGTCCAGGTCCAGCAGCAGCAGTGCGTGCTGCGTGCTGGGCGGGCGGCCCGCGCGGCCCTGCAGCGCAGACAGTCGCTCCATCAGCGTGAAGCGGTTGGGCAGGCTGGTGAGGCTGTCGAAATGCGCCAGGCGATGAATTTCCTGCGCTGCGCGCTTGCGTTCGGTGACGTCCTGCTTGAGCTCTACATAGTGGCTGATGTGGCCGTCGGGCTGGCGGATGGGGGCCACCACCACGGCCTCGGCAATCTCGGCGCCGTCCTTGCGGCGGTTGACCTGCTCGCCCGCCCAGCTCTCGCCGCGTGCCAGGGTGGCGCGCAGGCCGTCCCGCTGCGCGGGCGCCAGGCCATTGCTGGAATAGTCGGCCGATGCCTTGCCCACCACTTCATCGCGCTCATAACCCGTGCGGCGCACGAAGGCGTCGTTCACGTACTCGATGTCTTCCTTCAGATCGGTGATGACGATGCTCTCGGGGCTTTGCTCCACCGCCCGCAGCAGCTTGCGCAGTGCGGCCTCGCTGGCAGCCAGGTTGGTAGCGGTCTGCTGCGCCTCCTGCACCCGGCTCATGTAGTTGCGGCGCGACAGCAGCGTGGCCGCTGCTGTCAGCACCAGAATGCCCGCCAGGTACACCGCACCGGCCACCCGGTTGGCCACCTGCACCGGCTTGAACATGCCCTGGATGTCGGCCCAGATGAACCCCAGGAACAGCAGCGCCGTGAGCCCCACCAGTGTCAGTGTGGCCCTGGCCCCCAGCAGCCAGCCGGCCAGCACGATGATCACCGGATAGTTGAGCAGGTTGGGGCCGTTCACACCGCCATTACGGGCCGCCACCAGCGACACCGACACCCACACGCCCCACACCAGCAGGTGGGCCGCCTGCGTCCAGCGCTGCTGGCGCGCCAGCCACAGCGCTGAGCCCCCCACCAGGCCCGCCACCAGATTGAGCGCCACACGCGCAGGCTGCACGGGGTCGTCAAACATCAGCAGCACGCCGATGACGCCACCGAGCAGCATCACGGCCCACCCTGCCACACGCACCAGATGGCGTGTGGTGGCGTCTTCGTGGTCGGGCAGCGGAACGGCGGGGGCTTCGGCCATGGCGACGGGGGTAGCGGGAGGAAGGCCATCGTAACCGCTGCCTTAGAACCTGTTCAAGTTCTTAGAACCTGTTCAAGATCTTTTCGGGGTCGCACAAGTGCCTTGCCGGGATGGGATGCAAGGCGCGGTGAGCGGCCAATAGCCCGGCTATTGGCAAGCGCCGCAACGCCGCAGACCGCCCGGCAAGGCACTTGCCCGAAGGGTTGGAGTGAAATCGGGCGATTGAATGCCTCGGCTGCTTGCATGGGCATGAGCCCATGCGGCGCATCCGAAGCTTCCACTCATCCCGATTGCACTCCAATGCGATCCCCGAAAAGATCTTGAACAGGTTCTTACGGATCGGCTACCAGCAAAACGCCAGCAGCGGCGGCCACGCAACGCCGAAGGCGACCTTCCCGCACGCCCGCTGGGATGCGCCGGGAACCCGGTCAGTCCGTGCCGTCGTCGCTGCCCGGTGCGGGCTCGCGCACACCCGAGCCCTTGCCTTTGGACTTGGCGCGCGCATCCTTCTTGGCCTGGCGCTTGGCGTCTTCGGCCAGGCCCGCAGCGCGCCAGGCTTCAAACTCGGTGGGCGTCTCCAGCGTGATGCGGCCCAGGATGGCGGTGCGGAAATCCGTCATCACGATCTCGGCTGTCTTTTGCAGGTTGACCTTGCCGCCGCCCAGCATGGCACCGCGTTTGCGGCCAATGGCTTCGAGCAGCTCTTCGTCGTGCATCGTTGCCACGGCCCCCTCGGGCAGGCCCAGTTTGTAGCGAGCCTCCAACAGTGGGGCGTAGTTTTTCTGCAGGCGGCGCAGCAGTTCCAGCGCCACCAACTCCTCGTCGTAGGCATTGCGGCCCACCGCGCCGCTGGCGGCCAGGTTGTAGCCACTTTCGGGCACCACAATGCGCGGCCACAGCATGCCCGGCGTGTCCCACAGGTAGAAGTCGTCGGCCAGGGTGATGCGCTGTTCCAGCTTGGTGATGCCGGCCTCGTCGCCCGTCTTGGCCTGGCGCTTGTTGCTGAGCGTGTTGATGAGCGTGGACTTGCCCACGTTGGGCACGCCGCAGATCAGCACCCGCATGGGCTTGGCCATGCCGCCCCGGTTGGGCGACAGCAGGTGGCAGGCGTCAATCAGCTTGCGCGTGGGGGCCGGGTCGGACGCATCGAGTGGCAAGGCGCGCGTGTCGCTCTGGGCGTTGTACCAGTCCACCCACTGCGCCGTGCGCTCGGGGTCGGCCACGTCCTGCTTGTTGAGCACCTTGAGCGTGGGCTTGTGGCCGGTGATCTCCGCCAGCAGCGGGTTGGCGCTGGAGCCGGGCAAGCGGGCGTCCAGCACCTCGATCACCACGTCAATGTCCTTGATGCGTTCGGTGATGGCTTTGCGGGTCAGGTGCATGTGACCGGGGAACCACTGGATGGCCATGCGAGGTACTTTCTTGTGTTTTCAAATCAATCTGAGGGTGGCAAGGATAATCGCGGTCCCACTTGCCCTACGCCACGGCGTTGTTTGACCCTCATGCCAGCCCCTCTCGACACCCCGCGCAAAGCCACCGCCACCAAGGCCCACAAAGATCTGCTGTTCAAGAGCGTGACCTTGGCCCTGATTGGCTTGGTCATCCTGCTGGCGCCGTACGTCGCCCGCTCTGCCAGCGTGCGCGATCTGATGAGCCAGGCGGCCCTGGTGGGCTGGTTTGCGCTGGTGCTGGGCATTGCGTTTGGGGTGCAGTACGCCGTGCGCCGCGCCAAGTCCGGGCGCCACAAGCCGTGACTTCACTCACCATGGCAACCCCGGCCCGCGCTGTGGACGGCGCGACCGCGCAGCAGATGTTCCAGTCGCTGCAGCAACGCGCTGCAGACATGGGCATTGCGCTGCGCACCCCGCCGCCCGAGCCCACCACCTGCTGTGGGCGCGGGTGCAATGGCTGCGTATGGGAGGGGTTTCTGGACGCGGCCGAATACTGGCGGCAAGAGGCGCTGCTGCAGCTGCAAGGCTGAAATTAGCACCCAAATAGCCTCTAGCGCTTGATGGATAAGCGCAGACAGCTATCAAATTTTGAGCATCTGGCAGCCCGCCTTGCAGCAGATGTCGGCTGAAACTGTCGCTGCCCAAGGCCAGTGCCACCGTGGAACTGGCTTCGCCAGGCCACCAGTGGCGTCCCCCTGGGGGGGAAGCGGCGCAGCCGCTCAGGGGGTCAACTCCTTCACCGCCATGTACTGCTCGCGCCATTCTTCAAACGGCAGCGTGTCTGCCGCCTCGATGGCTTTCTGCGCGGCAATCGATTCATCTGCCATCGCCAAGTAGCGCGCCTGCTGTTCAGGCGTCCACGGCAGGCCCAGCAACGCGTCGCGCGCAGCGATGGACTGCTGGCGGGCAAAGGATTCAAAGCTGTTGTGGTGACTCTGCACGATGCTGTCGAGAACGCGGGCCGATGGTGTGCGCTCGGGCGCAGCCATCAGCGCGCGGGCATCGCGCAGCGCGGTGCTGTAGTCGTCGGTGCCATGGGTGGCATCCAGCGCGGCAGCCAGCGGCTCGCAGGCGGCCAGCACCTCGGCACCCCATTCGGTCAGCGGCACGCTCTGGCTGTTGCGCGACAGGTGCAAACCGGGCTCGCGGCCACGCTCTGCGGTGAGGTGCTGGTTCTGCTTGAGTTCGGCAATTTCGGCCGGTGTGTCGGGCGGGCTGTCGGACAGCAGGCAGTGCAGCAGGAACACATCCAGCAGGCGCATGGTGGGCGCGGTGATGCCCACGGGCACAAACGGGTCCAGGTCCATCAGGCGCACTTCCACGTATTCCACACCCCGCTCGCGCAGCGCGTGCAGCGGGCGCTCACCGGTGCGCACGGTGCGCTTGGGGCGGATGGTGCCGTAGAACTCATTTTCGATCTGCAGCAGGCTGGTGCCCAGCTGGTTGTAGTCGCCACCGGGGTTGCGCACGCCCACGGTTTCGTAGGCGGGGTACGGCTTGGTCAACGCCTCGTGCAGCGAGTTGGCGTAGCCGGTGAGTCCGTTGTAGCTCACGGCCAGCGTGGCTTGCGCGTCGCTCTGGTAGCCCAGGCGGCCCATGCGCAGCGAGGTGGCGTGGGGCAGGTACAGCGCGCTGCCGCCCTCCATGCGCTGCAGTCGGTGCTCGCGCCCCTCCACAAAACAGGGGCACAAGGCGGGCGACGCGCCGAACAGGTACAGCAGCACAAACGCGTGGCGGCGGAAATTGCGGATCAGCGAAAAATACTGCTCGCTCGTCACGCCGGGCAGCGACCAGTTGTAGTGGATGCCCGAGATGGTCTGCATGCGCCGCCCGTAGCGGTGGCCCAGCCCCATGCGGTACACGCTCTTGGCGCGCCCGATGTTCGAACCGCCGTAGCGGCCCAGCGGAATGGTCTCATCGGTAGGCAGCCCGCAGGGCATGCTGGAAGCCCAGAGCAACTCGCCCCCGCTGTCCTTGAGCGTGTGGTGCACGAACTGGTGCACCTCGGTCAACTCATCCAGGCACTGCTGCACACCTTTGTGGGCGCCTGTGATCAGCTCCAGTTGCGATTCGCTGTAATCGGTGGTGATCAGCGGGTGCGTGAGGGCCGAGCCCAGCGCCAGCGGATGGGGCGTGAGGGCCAGGCCACCGGTGGGCAGCACGCGCAGCCCTTCCTTTTCGATGCCGCGGCGGATCCCTCCCAGGGCGTCCGCCGGGTAGGCGGCCAGTCTCTCGTGCAGATTGTTCATATGTTTATACCGATCCAACTTCTGTCGGCCCGGAACTTAGCACGTCAGGCGCTGGCCCGCCCGGACCGGCATCAAGCCCTTGCGGCCATAGCGCGTCCAACCTCGTTGGTTCCCTGCGCAGCACCACTTTGTGGTACTTGCTCGCCGGCGCGCTCGGTCACCTCGGCCAGGCGGGCCGCCAGTTGCTCAGGCACATCGGTGCCAATGCCCAGATGGATGCCTTGCGTGAGCGTGATGTGGGCCGCTTCAAACGTGCCGGCACCGGCGCACAGGATGGTGCGCGTGGGGGCGCTGTCGTGCGCCAGCACCAGCATGGCGGGCACCACGGCCTCGGGCTTCAGGGCATCGAGCACTTCCTGCGGCATCAGGCCTTCGGTCATGCGTGTGGCGGCCGTGGGGGCCAGCGCGTTGACGTGGATGTTGTACTTGGCGCCTTCAATCGCCAGGGTCTGCATCAGTCCCACCTGAGCCAGCTTGGCCGCACCGTAATTGGCCTGGCCGAAGTTGCCGTAGAGGCCGGTGGACGAGGTGGTCATGACAATGCGGCCGTACTGCTGAGCCACCATGTGCGGCCACACGGCCTTGCAGCAATTGGCAGCGCCCATCAGGTGCACATCCACCACCAGGCGGAAGTCGTCCA